>ENA-ORMS01000527-ORMS01000527.1-human-gut-metagenome-genome-assembly--contig:-NODE-527-length-38122-cov-20.580739_pt1 | contig 38122 bp, 26 predicted proteins | sample MGYA00242104_ERZ508997 | MGnify/ENA primary metagenome ERZ508997 (study PRJEB26280, sample SAMEA2338704) | human gut metagenome | biome: human gut; feature: human-associated habitat; material: faeces... | reverse complement strand
AATTTAAACAAATTATTAATCAGAATTCTGTTGCATTTGCAAGTTGAATTCAGCAGATCTTTCAAATTCTTCGTAACCGTTTTCTCTTCGGTATAATCTACAAGCTGGGATTCCTTGTCAGTGATGGTACTTCTAGTGTAATTTCCCCAATAACTTTCATATGCCCATCGGACAGCGTAATTACCTTTTCCCCTGCCTACATAAACATAATGACTACCTTCCTTATTATAATCAAAACTCTTATCTCCCGAAGACAAAACATTATTAAGATTATCCGTAAATGAAACATCATAGTTACCATTGCCGGACGAAGTCGTATAAGTATATTTATCAACTGTAACGTCCACTTCCTGATATTTTTTACCAGAAACAAGATATGACATCTCCAGCGTCTTCCCGGTCAAATCCTGCGGCCAGATGAGGGTGTATTTGTCATAATTGGCCATGTCGGTGATCTTGCCGCCCTGGAACATGTCGTAGCAGGTGGCTGGTTGGACAGCTACGGTTTTTCCGGAAATGCCGGCTGTCGAGGACATTGTCAGACCGGTATAGGAAACTTCCGGATTCCAGTCGTCAGCAGGATCTGGAGCAAAACCCTTGTCCCAGACATTGGAATAATCAATCGTCGCGGCAGCCTGGTTGGCCACTTTGAGGGTCGCGGACTTGATATTGAAGCTGGACGGACTGTCGTTTTCGAAAGTGAAACCGAATGCCGAGAAGAGGTGGTTGAATTTTAGAGGAACGGCTGTGGTAGGGGCACCATTGTCGAGATTGCGTTCAATGACATTGGAATAAACGAAATCGAACTGGGGCGAGGTCAGGGTCAATGTCGTGGTCGGCACAGAGTAGACCTTGTGCGCCGCGTCGAACCCCCAACCGGTTGTCGGAGTCAAAGGTGCGCTGCCGGAATTATCCTTCACCAGCACGCCGTAGAAACGGTGGGTGCCGGTCTTGGTCCAATAATAATGCTTGACGGCATCGCCTTCCTTGAACGGCCAGACGGCGCCGGTGGTGCCTGTAGAAACGACATTGGTACCTTCAATGTAGGCCTGCGGAGCTACGACAGAATTGAAATAGACATCCCATATCTGCAGGACATTGCCTTCGGCGGAAAAAGAGGCCGCGTCGAACAATGCCTTCGTCTGCGCACCTTCTGACGAAACCGCCATACGGATAGGAGTCCCGGCCGGACGGACATCTTCCGTCTCCACGCGCATCTTGGCGCATGAGGACAGAGCTGCCGCCAGAAAGACTGCCGCTGCCAACGTATTTATATGTTTCATATCAGTTTTCATTTTCTTTCAATGTATCATCCCAGCTGCTCATGCCGGTGGTATAGGTCAGTTCTTTCTCCTGATCCTTGAAAATGCTCAATGTGTAGGTATAGTGCCTGTCAGGCTCCCATGCCTCAAGTGTGACAGGTGCGGACACTGTCTGTCCGCCGATCCATCCGCTCTCACCTGTCTGGAAAGCGTAGGTAACTTCAATGGACGAGCCCATGTTCTTCTGCGGAATGATGAACATGCTGCTGCCCACATATTTAGGAACCAGATTGAAAATTTCAATCCCCTCCTCGCGACCGTTTGCTGCATAGACAGTTATGTCCGTCTGCTGTCCGGCCGGGTTCCAACGGAGGTCTGCGGAAGAATCGAATGCGCCCTGCACATACGCTCCCCTGATGACGATCATTTCGACCCGCACGCGTGTACCGGTGTTCAATGCATGCTTCGCACGGAAGTCAATCTTCGCCAATGCATGATAGAACGGGAGGCCCGCGATGCTGTCGTTCTTGTTATACGCCTTCGTGGGATCGGTAACCAGAAGGTCAATGTCTCCGGCGGTGTATGCCGGCATTTTCAATGTCCCGTCGCTGTTGCATGTCATCTGAAGATCGGAAGGGTAATATCCGATGAATTTAAGTGATTCATCCACTGGCCATTTCGGAGTATTCTCCGGGAACCAGCCCCTCTTGCCCCCGTAGGTCACGGCAACATCGTCAAGGAATTTACGCCCGGTATCCTGGGAAATTGCGAAAACATTGAATTTCCTGTCTTCCGGGAATGGAATGAACTCCTTCCCGGACCTTGTGCCGATGCCGATCACAGGTCGCAGACGTATGTCGCCGGTCGATTTGTCGTACTTCGTGGAAGCAAGACAGCCGGTCAATGTGATTGCTGCAGTCAGCAGCACCAAGGTCCTGGAAATGAGTTTCATAATAGAGTTATTTAACGTATTGCTACGAGTAAATGTTTGCTAAATCTTAGTTGGTTGCAGAAATGTTTTCCACTGGAACACTAGTCCATGCAGTCACACCCGGCTCAATTTCAATTTCAGCAGCGGCACCGAAGATAATGTTGTAAGTATAGTGACTACCGGCCACCCATTCTCCAACGAAATCAGAACCAGATTTAAGCTCATTGAGTTTTTTCGTGAATGGGTTCTGCTCTACAAATGTTCCATCACCTCTATCCATCGTGTAAGAAACCTTAATAATAGCAGCATCGGTAAGAGTTTGAGGGAATACAAGACCACAATCCGGATTCGATTCGACCTTAGTATCAGCTGAGGCGAGAACTTTTATATCAGCCTCAGATGGAGCATATACGCTGAGAGTTTTAGTTCCCGATGTGGTCCATGCAGGAAGAGCAGTAGAAGCACCCTTCTCAGCCACACCCTGAATTTCGATGTTTGTAATCTTCACCTTAATGTTTGCGTCGGCTTTGGCCCGTACAGTAATCCACGAAAGAGCATGAGCGAACGTCATTGGGACATTTTGGCCCAGTACAGACTTGCCATAGCCAGCATAAAGGAGATCAGTGGTGGCCGAAAAATCAGGCTGGTTGAATTCAACGACAGAGAATTTGTTGGTAGCCAAATCATGGGTAACTCCTGCAAAACCAGCAGGGGCATAACCGGCAAAAAGCAGAGAACCTGTCTTTGGCCAATAATATGAGTGCTCCTTACCTGTCCAAGTACTGCCGTCAGTTTTTTTGGTAAACTCTACTCCATCAAGATAAGATTCCGTGAACTTACCAGCAGTATATTCGTTCTCCTTTCCCACGGATTTGTCATAGTAACCAAAGACCCTAATACTCCACGAAGGTTCGAAAAGGACACCTTGAACAGCAGCCTTGGTGCTGTTCTTCCTGACTACAGGAGCGAAACCAATCTCTCCTGTCTGCTCATAGCTGACAGAAGTCTTGGTACATGCGACCAGCGCAATGGCGCCGAGCGCGATAATCAAAAATTTTTTCATTGTTTAAACAATTTAGTAATACTATAGTTGTTAATAAATTAGATCGTAATATTGGAAACGATATCCTTCCACTCATCCACAGATGGGGCAAGTCCGCCGCCATCTTTCTTTTCAGGTTCAGGAATATCGATTTCATCGGTATTCACCAGGATATACTGCCTGTCATTGCCAGGGAACTGGTCGGATACATCCACATTGAAAATATGGGATTTACCGCCGGTATCGGTAATGACCAGTGAGAGAATCTGCTTCTCGCCCGCTTCCGGATTCATACCGAAAGTATTGAACTTGGTCATGAGGATACCGCCCCTGTCGAGACGCTGGACATCGAAGAACACTGACGCAAACTCCTTGGAACGCAGGTCCTTGGAAATCTTGTGGTGCTGGGAAAGTCCGGTGATGACTGCTGAAATGGAGGCCACGTATTGTGCGCCCTTGATGTTGTTCACTTCCAGAAGCCAGGTCTGCACGACGGACTTGCAATCCACCCGCAAGGTGATTTCCGGAGAATCCACGGAGCGTGCCGGAATACTGACCTCATTGAGTCGTCCGACAAAAAGATGGTCAGGGTCATAGACGATTTCCTCATCTTTGTCCGCGTCCGCATCGGTCATCGGGCTCTTCGTACCACGACTCTTCAGCTTGCTCTTGAACGCATCAGAAATGGTGTTCGTCGTCGCCAGAATCTTAGTCCAGTCGTTCTCGTCCTTGATCAATGTCACTTCCGTATCGAAGTTGTAGACCAATATGTCGTAGGTTCGCTCCGGAACGATGTTCACTTCGCCGCCTGTCGGAGGAAGGAACGCCTGTGTGAAAAGCTGTCCCGTATTGTGGTCGTAGAACGCAACTCGCATGATCTCAGGGTCCCGAGGCATCTCATAGTTCACGATGTCACGGTCGATATTGATATCAAGCCTTACGGTGTAGTCCGCGGTAGTGAGCGGCCTTCTGTGACAAGAGAACAGAGACAGCAGCATTACAGCTGCAATCAAAATTTGCATTGTCCTTTTCATCGCTCACCTCCTTTTGCCTTGTGTTTCACGATAATCGGCAGCACGAACGAGATGCCCGCGCGGGTAGGACCGAAGAAAGTATAGTACTTGTTCTTGATTCCAGGATCCTTGATAAGTTCCTCATAATCAGCAGTCGGAGTGTAGTGACGAGCCTTCGTCATGATACAGCCTACGCCGAGGTTGAACTCCATACGCATCCATTCCTTGCGACCGATAGGAAGACCGAAGGTGTAGTCCACACCAAAATCAAGGTATTCTCCCTGATAGCCGCTTCTGCGTTTCTGGTAGTCGTAGTAACCGCCGCCGGCATAGAGTCCCAGTGCATGTCCTTTCAGCTTGTCTGCGCGTGTCCACTCATATTTGCCGCCAGGGCGTGAGAACCAATATTTTCCGTCAATGAACCAGCCGAGCATTTCGCCGCAATACTTGTTGTTCTTGGCAAGCCACCAAGGATACCAGTAGTCGGCACCTATGGAAACGTGTCTTCCGATAGGAATCTCTACGCCGAAATTAAGTCCAGGTGCGAGGAGATTTGTCCGTCCGGCAAGAATCATTTGCCTGTCATACAGAGGCTTGGGAGGTTCAATCCTGACAACAGGTCCGGCAGGAGCGGATGGCCCGGCGAGCGCCAAAGGCCTTTCAGGTTCCGCTGTCTGCTGTCCCATCTCAGCCACAGCAGGGACTGCCGGATCCACCCATACGCAGATCCATGTGGCAAGTCTCAGCTTAGGCATGTGGTTAACGATTATGTAGTGCCAAGTATAGCCGTTGTCCAAGTGACGGATTCTCCATTTCTTGGTGTCGTTGCCAACATTGGCATCGAGAATCCTCATCACCTTGTCTTTATTCGGAAGGGTGTAGTTAGCTTCGAGTTCAGCCCTGAGTCCCTCCCAGTTCTCATTCATAGGCTGAAGCTTGATCTTGTCTCCGTTCAGAGACGAACCGTCAGGGATATTGTTGACGAGAAAACGGCGTGCAGCCTCTGCTCTCTTGCGGGCAAGCCACACGTTTCTCTCATAAACACCCTCCGGAGATGCATAAGAGCAAATCGTGATACTGTCAATCTTAGGTGAAATCAGAAGGTATTTCTTGATTTCAGCAAGCTGCCTTTCGTTATCCAGATAATGCTCGTCGATGTCGATACGGTCAAGCCAGTACCAAATCGCGAACCGTCGTGCGACGGAACGTGCTCCAGTCTCTTGAGGTGCATCCGTATCGGGTGGTGTCTGCGCGTATAGCGCACTTACCGCCGACACACACAAGGATGCCGTGAGAGCTATTTTAACTAGCCAATTCATATTTTACAATCTTCCCTTTTTTACATCAGTTATGCTGCGGCTAAAAGCCGCCGGCAAAACATCCCTTTGATTTGTCGATTGCAAAAATAGAATTCAGATTCGAAAATTACAATATGGAACTTTTCTATTTGCAGTGCAAAAAAGTGCCTTATAGAGCGTCTATTCACCCCCCCCCATGTAAAATCATGCATAGAAATTTACATGCGCCATATTTTAGCGCAAGAACAAGCGCCCCGACAAACATAAAACCCACTTGCGCCATTTTCTAGCGCAAGTGGGCAATAAATGAATTAAAGGACCTCAGCCCGGCCAAAAAAGCATTTGAAAATTTATGGCATAAATTATCAAATGTCTATTTTGACAGTAATTGTTCCAAAATTTCAGGAAAATGTTGCATCTCCAGAACGTGTTCTTTGGCTGCGATATCGTCCGGCGTATCGTCCGGAGAAATCGGTGTCGAGTACTGGGCGATGATTTCACCACCGTCTACCTGATTACTTACGTAATGGACCGTCATACCGGTTTCGGTCTCCCCCGCTGCCTTGACCGCTTCGTGAACATGGTGTCCGTACATTCCCATGCCTCCGAACTTGGGGAGCAATGCGGGATGAAGATTGACCATCTTGTGTTCATAAGCATTGATAAGAAAATCAGGGACGACGAGCAGGAAGCCGGCGAGTACGATGAAATCGATGCCGAACTGCTTCATGAGCGCCATCATGTAAGCCTCGTCATTGAACTGCTTTTTCGGAACCACGATGGTCGGGATTCCGAGGTTTTGGGCGCGGACCAGCGCATAGGCGTCAGCACGGTTGCTGAGCACGAGCGAGATTTTCACGTCCTGTGAGCCGGCGAAATGCCTGATGATGGCCTCACAGTTGGTTCCGCCGCCGGAAACGAAGATTGCAACGTTTGTCATATAAAATTCTAGTTGTTGGTCATTGACTTTTCACTCTTGATGAGCATTGCGCAGAGGAGGACACCGATGCCGGCGCCGACGGCGACAGTCAGGTTCGCGGCGTTCCAGCCGAGGTGGTTCGCGACGCTGCCGACGAAAATCTTGGAGCAGATGGCGTCACCGATGAAGTAGCCGAAGAGTCCTACGAAGCCTGCTGCGGTTCCTGCTGCGTTCTTAGGCACGAGGTTCAATGCCTGCACGCCCGTAAGTGCCACAGGGCCATAGATGAAGAAGCCGATGAGGCAGAGTGCGACGTAGACGAGCGTCTTCTGGAGAGCCGGGCTCATCGCTACATATCCGGCGCCTACGAACCAGTAGATGAGGACACCGAACATACATGCTATCATGCAGATGACGTTCATCGGAGCGCAACGGCCCTTGAAAATCTTGGATGTGGCGAGGCCGCAGAGGATGGTTCCGAATGCACCGATGAGGTTATGTACGGAGAATGCCACCTTGCTTTCGTCGGCGGTCATGATGCCGGCATCCTGAAGGAAGGTCGGTGACCAGTCGCCGATACCGTAGCGGACCATGTATACGAAGATGTTGCTGAGGGCGACAATCCAGAGGAGTTTGTTCTTGAAGACGTAGTCGATGAAAAGGACCTTGAACGGGAGCTTGTCGCCGGCAGGGCCTTTGCTCTTCACACCGCTGTAGTCGTTGCGGTATTCCTGTACGGACGGGAGGCCGCATGATTCAGGGGTGTCGCGGATCGCCCACCAGCAGAATATTGCAATGGCTATCGCAATGAGCGCCGGGAAGATGAAGTTTCCTCGCCATGCCTGTGCAGGGTCAATGCCGAATGTCGGGGCGAAAAAGGCGAAAAGTGCCACGCCTGCGATGGCCAGGAATCCGAGCGCAAAGCTGCCGATGGTGTGGGATACGTTCCAGATGCTCATCTTGAAGCTTCTCTCGTTCTGGGAGAACCAGTGTGTCATGATTCGGCCGCATGGAGGCCAGCCCATTCCGGAGAGCCATCCTACCACGAGCATGAGGATGAAAATGACGGTCGTGTTCAGCGCCGTGTTCGCGCCATAAGGGATGACGCCGGTGAGAATCATTACCAATGCGGAGAGTACCAGTCCGACACAGAGGAACTTACGGGAGTCCGAGCGGTCTGATACGCTGCCCATGATGAACTTGCTGAATGCATAGGCGATAGATACCGCTGACATTGCAAGTCCTACTTTTCCGGCATCGAGGATTCCGTCCTTGATCATGTCCGGGGCTGCGAGTGAGAGGTTTTTGCGGACCAGATAATATCCGGCATATCCGAGGAAGGCTCCTAGGAATACCTTCCATCTCATCGCTTTGAAAACTTTAGGAACTTTCTCTGACGGAAGCTGTTGCTTCGGTGCAGGCGGGTCAAAAAATCTTGCCATTATTATGTATTTTTTTGGTTTGTATTGTGTGTGACGGGCTATCGGATGCTGTCCTGTAGTTCCAGCCAACGCATTTCTTTCTCATCCATGAGGTCTTTCACTTCGCCGAACCGCGCCGACACCTCCTGAATCTTGTCATAAGGAAGGGTCCCGGATGCGAGGTCCCGTTCCAGTCCGGCTTTCTCTTTTCCAAGCGTATCCAGGTCTGTTTCAATCTGTTCCAGCTCTTTCTGTTCCTTGTATGTAAGCTTTTTCTTCTTGGCCGGCTTGTCGGCATCGGTCACATCAGCATTGACACGGACATTGGCGCCAGCCTTTTCACGGGCGGCAGCCTTTTGCCGGGCTTCGTACTCCTTTATATATTCGTGGTACTCGCTGTAGGAGCCGATGAAGTCCTTCACCTTGCCGTCGCCGCAGAAGATGAAGAGATGGTCGACGAGGCGGTCGAGGAAGTGCCGGTCGTGGGATACGATAATCAATGAGCCCTTGAAGTCTTTCAGGTATTCTTCCAGCACGTCGAGCGTCACGATGTCGAGGTCATTGGTCGGCTCGTCGAGAATGAGCAGGTTCGGGTTCTGCATCAGGATGGTCATCAGGTAGAGCCGCCTGCGTTCGCCTCCGGAGAGTTTCGATATCTTGGTGGTGAACATGTCATGGCTGAAAAGGAATTGGTTCAGCAGATGCATGTCGCTCACCACCTCCATAACCGTCTGGTCTTCATTGAATTTCATGCCGGTCTGGCGATAGAAGCCTATTTTCAGGGATTCGCCGCGTTCGATGATGCCGCTGAACTGCCCGTCTTCCGGGATGTTGCCGGTCAGGATGTTCAGGAACGTGGATTTGCCGGTGCCGTTCTTGCCGACTATGCCGACGCGTTCGAACCGCTGGAAATTATACGTGAAATGGTCCAGATAGACATCCGGTCCATAGCTGAAACTCACGTCTTTACAGTCAATTATCTTGTTTCCGAGCCTTGAGCCTTTCCCCATCTCGTCCAGGTTCACTTTCCCGCTGGTGTAGACTTGTTCAGCCCTGTCCTTCAGGTCGTAGAAGGCATTGATGCGGTATCTCGCCTTTCCGGTCCTGGCGCATGGCGAGCTGCGTATCCATTCGAGTTCGCGGCGCAGGATGTTGTTCACCTTGGCGGTCTCGGCGTTATAGTTGTCGATGCGTTCCTGCCGCTTTTCCAGGTAGTTCTCGTAGTTTCCCTTGTAGGTATAGACTGCCCCGTGGTCGAGTTCCATCACCGTATTGCACACATGGTCAAGGAAATAGCGGTCGTGGGTGACCATCAGGAGGGTGCTGCGGGAGTGTCCGAGGTAGTTTTCCAGGAATTCGATGGCGTCAATGTCGAGGTGGTTGGTGGGCTCGTCCATGATGAAGAAGTCGGCTTCCGATGCCAGCATCACGGTCAATGCCACCCTTTTCACTTCACCTCCGGAGAGGTTTTTCATCAGACTGCCTTCCTGGAGTCCGAAACTGGTCAGGAACTTCTTGATTCTCAGTTCATAGGCGAACATTGCATCGTCATCCAGCCCGTCGGTGAATTTCTTGCTGGAGTCCAATACCTGCGTAAAGATGTCCTTCTCGGGGTCGTGTTCGAATTCCTGTTCCAGAAATGCTATCCTGATGTGTTTCAGAAAGGTGATTTTCCCGCCGGAATCGGATTTGTCATTACCCGCAAGTATGCGCAGCAATGTCGATTTTCCAGTTCCGTTAGGTGCGATGAGCGCAATCTTGTCCCCTTCATTTATATTGAATCCGATATGCTCGAACAGCACTTTCGGACCATAACTCTTGCTGATGTTTTCTATTTGTAAGTAGGATGCCATAACTATTTTATCTGAACAGGCGGTCGACTTCTTTTACGGCGGACGGGAGGGCGAAGACGGCTACGCGGTCGTAGGCTTCGATGCGGGTATCGCCGACGGCTATGAAATAATCGTTGCCACGGATAATGCCGCCTATGATGGCATTGGTCGGGAAATCAATGTCTTTCAATGTATTGCGTGTGATGAGGCTGTCCGGTGCGACTATGTATTCGAGAATCTCGGCATTGGTTCCGCTCATGTATTTAACGAAACGGACCTTGTTGCTGAGGGTCATCTTGAAGATCTTTCCTGCTGTAATGAGCTTCTTGTTGATGACGGCATCGACTCCCATCTCTTCGGCCAGACGGATATATTCGAGGTTTTCCACCTCGGCGATTGTCCGTTCCACGCCGAAACGCTTCGCCACCACGCACGCCAGGATGTTCGCCTCGTCATTCCCCGTAACAGCCACGAATGCGTCGTAATCTTTTATATTTTCTTCCAGCAGGAAGTCCGAATCACGCCCGTCTCCATTGATTACCAGCACATTGTCATCAGTAATCTCGCTGAGTTCCATACAACGTTTCTTGTCCGGGTCGATGATTTTTACAGTGTCCACCTGGCCGCTGATGCCGGAAGCCACCATCTCCCCTACCGCGCTCGCACCCAGAATCATGACATTGTTTATCTCAATGTTGCTCTTTCCGAGAAAATTCATCAGCGGCGCCACACCTTCGCGCGTCGTTATGATGAAAACAAGGTCGTGATACTTGAATTTCGTATCGTATTTCGGCATGATGGTAGTATCGTCACGCGAAATCGCAACCACACGGAACTGCGTGCCGAATGTCACGGCTGCCGCGAACTCCGCCACCTTCATGTCAATGATAGGCGAATCGTCTTCCAGCTTGAACACTGAAAGCTGCAGCTTTCCGCGCGCAAAATCCATCGTCTCGGTAGAAGCCGTACGCTTCAGCAGACCCGCGATTTCGCCTGCGGCAATCTTCTCCGGATAGAACATCAGGTCAATGCCCATTTCCGTAAAGAGGTATTTGTTCTCGTAGGAGAGATATTCTTCATTGTTTATGCGGGCACAGACTTTCTTGCAGCCTAACTTCTTGGCCAGCAGCGCACTGACGATATTCACATCTTGTGATGCGCTCGGATTGACGGCGATGAAAAGGTCCGCATGTTCCACTCCCGCATCCTTCAGCATCTTGATGCAGGACAGGTCACCGAGAATTGTTACTACATCGGCGGTGGTGTTCAGTTTCGCAAGCCTCTCCTCATCGCAGTCGATGACCGTGATGTCATTAGCTTCATTGCTGAGCATCTTGGCAAGGTGAGAACCTACTTCACCTGCGCCTTCAATGATGATTATCATAGTCCTATGTTTAGTAATCCTTAAAAAATAACTTGTTAATCTTTGCTCGTCTTTTCGGTCTATATTCCTTTTCTCATCAGTCGTGTACGTCCAGTACACTCCTTCTTCGAAAAGAAATCTATCCTCGAAAATACTTCACAAATCTTTACCAACTTAATTTCTCATGCTTACTTAGAAATATTTCCTCACCGCTGCGAAAGCCCTCTGTCCGAGGAAAATAGCGCGCGGGATAATCCAATGTCCATAAATTCCGCGGACTTCCGGCATACTGTTTTCGTCGAAATATCCGTCTTCCGGTCCGGCAATGCTGGCGAGATATTGTTCCACATCGTACGGCGACCATTTCCGCGACAGTTTCTTGAATTCGCCATGCGCCTGGAGAACCGCCTTGAAAAGGTCACGCTTCAGCATCAGCAGATAGGCTGCCGCCGTGCAACCGTCCACGACCATCCTCCAGAAAATCCGCCTTTCCGCACGCCTTGCGGCCTTCTTCCCAATCTTCTCAAGGTCAATGTCTTCGTGTCTTTTGCCCGCACGAATTTCCTTACGCAGCATTTCCAATGCATATGTTTCCGGAAGGTTGTTTTCCAGAAGCATGAGGTTGTTCCTGTAGTTCAGTTTCAGTTTCCATGGGGATGTCTGCGGCAATGTTCCGCCTCCTATATGGTAGACGACTGATTCGGGGACGATCCTGACCTTGTAGCCGTCAAGCTGCATCTTCCAGCAGAGGTCGATTTCTTCCATGTGGGCGAAAAACCTGTCATCCAGTCCGCCTAGGGAATTGAACAATTCGCTTCTCACCATCAGGCATGCGCCCGTGGCCCACAGGACATCCGCAGGCGTATCGTATTGGCCTTCATCCGTTTCCACCATTTTCATGATGCGTCCGCGACAGAACGGGAAGCCGAAGCTGTCGATGTATCCGCCTGCGGCACCGGCATACTCGAACTTGTCTTTATCGTACCAGGAATGCAGTTTCGGTGCGCACGCGCCCACGTCCGGGTTACGGTCCAATGTTTCCGTCAATGGATGAAGCCACCCGTCAGGTACTTCAATATCTGAATTCAGCAGCACGAAATACTCGGCGTCAATCTGCTCCAGCGCGCGGTTGTAGCCTCCCGTAAATCCGTAGTTCTTGTCCAGTTCAATGCGTCTGACACTTGGAAATTTCTCCGCCATCATCTGCATTGACCCGTCCGTGGAGGCGCTGTCGGCTACGACGAGTTCGGCGTCTTCGCCTTCAATCGAGCGAAGTATGCCAGGAACGAACTTTTCGAGGTAGTTCTTTGTGTTCCAATTTAGTATGACGACTGCTGTCTTCATTAATTGTTTTTCGTCTTTTCGGTCAGGATTCGCTTTTTCCTCAGTCGAGTACCCCGGTACACTCCTTCGTCAAAAACAAATCCTGCCTCGAAAATACTTCAAAACCATGGTTAATTCTCGTGGCAGTGGCACTCGTGGTCACCACCTTCTTCGTGACAATGACATTCGTGGCCTTCCTCGCGGCAATGGCACTCATGACCTTCACCATGTCCTTCGCCATGGCAGCACTCGTGGTCACCTTCGCCGTGGCCCTCGCCGTGGCAGCATCCGCCACCCTTGCCGTGATGGCAGCAGCCACCTTCCTGCGGCGCAAATTCGCCATGCAGGCCTTCGGTCAATTCCTTCTCGGTAGCGTCACGCACTGAAACAATCTTTCCCTTGAAATTCAATGTCTTGCCAGCCATCGGATGATTGAAGTCCATGGTCACGGTATCTTCGTGGATCTCGGCAATCGTGCCCTGGACCACCATGCCGGAGCTGTTCAGCAGAGGAATCACTCTGCCGACGACCAACAGGTCTTCCCTGATGGCGCCGTCCACCTCGAATGATGATTTCGGGATGTCGAACTTGCGCTTGGAATCGTACTCGCCATAGCCCTCTTCCGGGGTCAATGTGAATGCGAATTCACTTTCAGGCTCCATGCCCTCGATCTCGGATTCGAATTTAGGCAACAGCATGTGCGTACCATGTATGTAGTCCAGAGGACCTGTCATTTCGGTAGTCTTGTCTACCACTTTTCCATCTACAGAGAGCTCGTATTCAAGCTCGACTACCTTGTTGTTCTCTATCTTCATTATATTATATTTTAATATGTCTTGTATATGCTGCAAAGTTACGGATTATCTTTCGTTTTCAAAGCGTTTACTTACGAACTGAAATTCACATCTTTGAATGCCACGGTAGGAACCTGACGGCTCATGCCGTCCAACGGATCATTTCCGGCGGCAATGAGGTTGTTCCACAATTCCACTATATTGCCGGTAATCAGCATGTTGCATATCGGAGCCGTGACTTTTCCGTTCTCGAAAAGAAGCCCCTCCACGCCATACGAAAAATCACCCGTGGCGGCATTGCAATTACCGCCATTGAAGTCGGTCACCAGGATTCCGCTTCCGCAGAGGCCCAGGATTTCGGCTTCGCCAATGCTGCCGGACGCGGATGCATTGTCCTGACCTTCAACCAGTTCGCTGCTGACGAACGGCTTTACCACCGGCCGGTTGGCACATTCGGAGGTGGCAGGCATGTCGAGTTTTCCGGACATGTATGTGCTGATGAAATATTCCTTGACCACGCCGTCGGTTATGATTTCCCGGTTCAGGCACGCCCTTCCGTCTTGCTCGAAAAGAATCGCTCCGCATTTGCCTTTTTCCCTAGGCATATCCATGATATTCAGCCCCTTGGCGAATATCTGCTTACCGAGAGAGTCCGTCAGGAATGAAGATTTCTGCTGTATCGCCCTACCTCCGAGAGCATCCAGGACCGGCTGGATCAATCGTCCGGCAATCCTGTTAGAAACCACCATCACATGACGGCCGCCAACAGCATTGACAGGACCTATCTGGCTGACAGCCTGCATCACGGCCTTATGGCCGCAGTCGGAGGCGCGGACTTTTTCGGGGCTGATGCTGTAGTCCCACCAGAAACCGCTGTACTTGTCGCCGGCATTGTCCTCGACCGTCACCTGGGTGCAGACTTCGAATGAGGTTTCGGTATGGCGGCAATGTATGCCGTCGGAGTTCGTCAAATATGTGTCTGTCAATGTGTTATTGTATTCCACTTCTTCGGATACCACTTTCCAGTTTCTATCCGGTGCGGCCTCGCGGAACTCCGCGAACACGGAGACATTTTTCGCCATTGCCAGTTTTTCGTCTGCCGTCACGGTGTCATATCCGTACCAGACAAGTCCCATTTCGTCGCCACGCACGGCATCATTGGCAGTATCTTTCTTCGCCGGCAGTTTCCTGAACCGGTCGGGCGCGAGCATCCGCACATTCTGCACGGCTTTCACCAGCAGGTCGCGTATACTGCTCTCTTCCAGCCTGTTGGTGGAGAAGACGCCGTATCTCCCGTCGGCATATACCTTGAAGGTCAATGCCCTGTCGCCGGTCTGGCGGATGTTGTCGAGTTCCCCGTCCAGGAGGGCGTAGATTTCCGTCCTGGCCTTGTCCAATGTCACTTGAACCGCCGATGCGCCTGCCTCGATCGCGAGTGCCACGCTCCGGTCGGCAATCCTTGTTTCTTCCTCTGTTATAGCGTATTCCAGTTTATTCTCCATCTTGTTCTCCTCCTACCAGAAGATTGTTTACCAATACCGTCGGCATGCCGCATGAAACCGGTACCGACTGTCCTTTTCCGCAGGTCCAGGCGCTGTCGTCGATGACGCAATCGTTGCCTACGGCCATAATGTCTTTCAATGCCTGCGGGCCGTTGCCAATGACATTGATATCCTTTATCGGGCGTGTGAGCCGGCCGTCTTCGATGAGGAAGCCGCTTTTCACGAAGAAGGTGAAATCCCCTTCTCCGATTTTCACTTGTCCATTGCTGAATTCATTGACATAGATGCCTTTACGTACTGAGGCGATGATGCCGTCAGGCTCGGCGTTGCCGCTTTCCATATAGGTGGCGCGCATGCGTGGGATCGGGCTGGAGCGGAATGTCTCGCGTCTTCCGTTGCCGGTCGGGGCGACGCTGTAGTACCTGGCGCTGATGCGGTCGTGGAGGTACGAGGTCAAGATGCCGTCTTCGACCATTGTAGTCCTCTGTCCCGGCACTCCCTCGTCGTCGAAATTCAGCGATCCCCGGTTGCCGCGGATGGTCGCGTCGTCCACGATATTGATGCCTTCCGGACAGACCCGCTTGCCCATCTTGTCGGAAAATATCGACTGGCCTTTCCTGTTGAAATCGGCTTCAAATGCGTGTCCCATGGCTTCGTGCAGCAGAATTCCTGATGCTCCTGCTCCCATTACCACCTGCATCTGGCCACCTTTAGGGCGCACCGCTTCGAAGGCATTGTCCAGTCCGTCGGTGATTTTCCCGGCGAGTTCGGTTATCAATGCGTCGGTGAGCATTTCGGCGCCTTTCCTGAGGCTGCGTGATACGTTTTTCTGGATTTTGCGGCTTCCATTGTCAGCCACAAGCATGGCTTGTACAGTAGTCATCGGGCGGGTTTCGTACTTCATTTCGCCGAAGGAGTTATACATGAGATAATCGCTTGTCTGACTGGACAATGCGCAGATTACGCTGGTGATGCGGCTGTCGCGGCTCTTGATGGCCTGTTCCAGTTTTCCGAGGAATCCGACTGCTACGGAAGGGCTTTCCTGCCGCCAGTCATTGATAATAGGATATCTGTCGGCTGCCGGGTTCGGCCGGCCGGGATAAAGTCTCCTGACCAGGCGGTCGCCGTTGTTTTTCTGCGCGGTGTATGTGGCGCCGATGCTGCGTGTGTCGCGGGGTGTCACAGCCGTGCCTTGTGAGATGGCGGATGCGGCTATCGCTGCGCTTTCCATGTCTTTCCACGTGGTGCTTTCGGAGTAGGCGTAACCTGTCTTTTCTCCGCAGAGCACCCGGATGCCGACGCCGTAGTCAATGTTCAGGCCGCCGGATGACACTTCGCCGTCTATCAGCTGGTGTGTCTGGTTCATGGTATTCTCGAAGTAGAGGTCGCAGTAGTCGCCTCCATGCGAAAGTGCCGTTTCCGTAAGTTTCTGAAGGTCAGTGTCTCCGACCTTGAATATGTCCAAATAGTATTGCTTGTCCGATATCATTTTTGTTTTTCTTCTATGACGTTGTTCGCTTCTACGGCGAGTTGACGTATTTTCATATATGTTTCTTCGTCTTTTATGATAAGTCTGTTTTTCTGTCCTTCTGCAACGACGCGGAACGGTATCTGGGAGTTGTCGGCCAGTATCCACCTGTCAGCCATTGACTTATAGACATTGAAAAAATAATGCAGTCCTGCTGTATAGCGTCGGCGGATGACGGGTTCGGGGATGTTGTGCCCGCCTGCCGCGACTCTGGCGCGCACGCGTTCGACTGCGAGTTCGGGCGAGTTCAGCCAGAAGTAGAGAATCGTCACGGTGTAGCCTTGTTCGTGGGCGCGGTCAATCATGCGTTTGAGGCTTCTGGTGGCCAATGTGGTTTCGATGGCGAAGTCTTCGTGTCGTCTGAACAGGTAGTTCATTTTCAACAGCATGAGTTTGCCGGCTTGGATGGATGCCGCGTCCGGGCTGAATGGGGAGAGGCTCTTGGCGAATTCGTCGGAGTTCACGAATTGGCTGCATCCCAGCATTTCCGGCAGCAGCGCATATGAGGCCGTGGTTTTCCCGGCTCCGTTACATCCCGATATGACGTATAGCTGTGGCATGGCAATTAATTTTACAGTGTCAGTGTTTCAGGCGCTTGTTTCAGACGTCCTGTTTCAGACACCAGTTTTCAGGCGCTTGTCGCTGACAACATACGAAGATACGGAGAATTTCCGGTTCCGGCAATCGCGCGCGGGGGATTCTTGGTGGCGGGCGGGTGCTCAGGGATGTGTGGGGTGGCTCCGTGGGTTCGGGCTGGTTCCGTGAAGAGTGTGGCTGCGGAGGGAATTCCGTGGTTAGTGTGAGCGTTAGAACGTCGTGTCCAGTGTGGCCTGGCGTGAGCGTTAAAACGTTTTCTGCGTACGTCGTGATTGTTTTTCGACTTATCGTGCACAGAAAACGTTTTAGTACGCACGAGGAAACTGAGAAATGGGCGTAGGGATGCGGAGATAAGCGGGGATAACATGTATCTTTGTCGGAGGAATATTGAAATGTAGATTTATATGGGTAACAGGTTACTTCGCATGGTGACGGTGCTTTCTTTTTCGTTTGCTGCAGGCAATGCCGCCGGACAGATATATCCCGGTGAGGAGATTCAGGGAAAGATGCTTATGGAGGAGCAGGCGTTTCTGGCCAATATGAAAGAGGGGTTGCAGCATGTGCAGATGCTGGCCGTGCGTGATGCGATGAAGGGAGATTATGGGGCATTGGAAGAGATACGACAGAGCAGGAATAAAGCACCGGTACTGCCGGAAAACATTGATATAAAATATGTTGCGTCCGATATTTGTTTGTTCTCGCCTGCCGGTCGTGCGGCTCGGAAGAGACCGCTGTTGCTGTATTTGCATGGCGGCGGATGGTGTTTCGGCAGCATCAACAGTTGCGCGCGTTTTTGTGCAACATTGGCGGAAGCCGGGGATTGTTGTGTTGCGGCGCTCAATTATCGGCTGGCTCCGAAGTTCCCGTTCCCGGCTCCGCTGGATGATTGCCGGAGGGCATTTGAATATGTGAAGTGTCATGCTGATGAGTGGGGTTGTGATTCTTTGCAGGTTTCCGTCGGGGGCGACAGTGCCGGGGGCAATCTGGCTTTGGCGACGGCAATGTCCGTGGAGGGCGTATGTAAGGTGATTCCGATTTATCCGGTGACGAAGCTTTATACGGAGGTCACGCCTTCTTGGGTGGAGTATGGCAAGGGTTATGGTGATGATGCCAAGCTGCTGGAGGCATTCAATGAGGCGTATTCCGGAGGCGCGGCACGTAATCCATTGGTATCCGTGGGATTGGCCAGCGATGAGACATTGGCGAAGCTGCCTCCGGTGCTTATCATTTCTGCCGGGCATGACATTCTATTCGACCAGACTGCTGAGTTCGCCGAGAGGCTCAATGGGCTCGGGCATAGTCTTTCTTACCATGTCTTCCCTACTGCCACTCATCTTTTCATAACGGTTCCGGGGCAGCCTACGGCGTTCAATGAGAGTGTGCGGATTGTTGCGGAGTTTATTAATGGGCGGTGAGGTGGCGTGGGTCGGTTGGCGCGCGCTGGTTGAGCGCTGACGGGGAGCTGGCGGGACGATGACGTGGAGCGGGCGGGATGCGGCCACGGTGGGTTTCGTAAGTCATTGATAATCAGATGGAGTTTTAGCATGGGCGTGGAAACGTGGACTTTTTTTGACTGCGTTTCCACGGTGCGTTTTATAACTGATTGATAATCAATGCTTCCAAAAACAGGGCGTAACTGCGTCCCGACCACCTCTTCTAGATTTTTCACAAAGGGCGGAATTCTCCTATTCGAGTTTTTAGGAATGTTGGTTGTACCGTCCGGAAGTGCCGTAGCCAAAATAAGTCGCCATGCAAGCCACGAGGAATGATATCATCGGCATCAGGTTTCCTTCAAACCAGAGACTTCTTCCTCGGAGAGTCCGGTGGCTTCACTGATTGCGGGAACAGGCAATTTGAGCCGTAACAAGTTCATTGCAACTTCTCTACGTCCTTTCTCGATACCTGCCAGCATGCCTTCCTCGCGTCCTTCCACACGACCTTCCTCGCGACCTTTCTTCTTCGCGTACTCGATTTGATTATATGTATCCCTTGCCGTCTGCATATTATTGATGTATTTTTTCTTGTCTTCATCATCGAGACTGGCAAATTCGGCGGCATCGAAGAACCGTTTGAAAATCTTGTCTCGTAGAGCTGCCGGCCGATCCAGCAGTCTTGACAGGTTTTTCAACATGTATAACCATTTGTCCAGCTCCGTGGTCAATTCATCCTCGCTCTTGTCGAATTTCGCAACCTCAACGAACACGAACTTCAGTTTGTCTGTCATGGTTTCGCCGGTCGTTCCTTCGCGTAGCCAGTATCGGTGCTCTATCCGGTCGTCTTCCAAGTGCTTGTAATCCAATATGCCTAGGAAGAACACGCCGTCGAGCCGGAAATTCCAGGGTTTCTTCGGATCACCCTCTTCTTTCTCCATAGCCTTTTTGCCTTGTTTCAAAATCGGGAAGGATGTATAAAACAATGCCCTCTCAAAGAAGTGCTCTTGCGCGCCGCGTTGGACCTCGACCAGAAATTCCTTTCCGTCCGATGCTCTGCAGATGACGTCGAATACAGCCCTGCGGTCTTTTTCCATAATTCCCAACTGTTCGGTAGGAAGATATGTGATGTCTTCAATGTCGAATTCCGGGAAAATGACTTTCAGGAATTCGATGAGAATGTCCTTGTTTACTTCTGTTCCGAATAGTCTTTTGAAACTCCAGTCGACCATGGGGTCGATGTATCTAGCCTCAATTGTTTCAACCATAAAGTTAAAGTTTTTAATTTATTAAACAAACGGTTGACATCATGATGCGTCACGAAAGCATGAACGCCTGTGTCAATCAAGGCTGCAATAGTATGCAAAATTTTTCCGAAAACGCCGAAAAGTGGACTTGTCAAGTGCAGATTTTTATGATTTTTATCTTCCGTGTGACATTCCTGTAACTTTATGCGAAAATTATAATTCTCAGTGAATTACGAAGCGGAAAATTAATCTCATCTATGTATGTTTCTTATGTGTTTTTTGCGAAAGACTGATTAATTTACTGGTTTTTTTGACACGCTAAGGAACAACGCATGATGTGCAGAAATCTTATCACGCCCGGAAGTGTCGAAGGATTCCGCCGGTCCTCCCCACGATGTGGGTCCCCTCTTTTCGGGAGCCAATGCCGTCTCCACCCTTCGCCACTTCCGGGCTTGTCTTGCGAATGGAATTCTGGGGTTGGTGTGAGGGGCAGAACGTCATGTTCAGTGTCGCCTGACGTGAGCGTTAAAACGTTTTCTACGCACGTCGTGATTGTTTTGCGGCCTGTTGTGAGTGGAAAACGTTTTATTACGCACGGGAGAGTCAGGGAAAATAGTAAAATCGGAGAGAAAACAGAGTAAAGAGAGAAAGAGAGAAAGCAGAGAGACAGAGGACGCAGGGAAAACAGGGAAATTCGAAAAAAACAGAGGTAACAGAGTAAATGAGGGAAATCAGAAAAACAGAACAAAAGAGGACTCCGAGCAAACAGAGAAAAGGGGTCAATAGAGATAACAGAGAAAAGGGACGATGAAATGGGACGAGTAGAATGCGGATGTAACAGAGATAACGGACGTAACAGAGTAAAGAGAGAAAGCAGAGATGAGGGACGAATGCAGAGGCAACAGAAAACGTGGCGATGGAAGCATTCTGGCGTGAGCGTTAAAACGTTTTCTGCGCACGTCGTGGTTATTTTTCGACTTGTTGTGAGTAGAAAACGTTTTAGTACGCACGGGAGGGTCTGGGGAAATAGGGAAATCGGAGAAAAACCGAGGTAACAAACGAAAGCGAGGGCGCTGCGGAATTGCAGGGTCCTCGCTTGGGTGTTATTGTTCAATGTCCGTTATATTAATTGCGGACTGTCTGAAAGGCAATTCAGGGAGTCTACTGGGATTGGGCAACGCCGTCAATGACTAGTTCACCGGTAGTTCCGGGAACGAATCTGCCGTAGAGATTGCTGTGTTCAGGAGCGGTCTTGCCGGTCTGGGTTATGGTGTTTCCTGATTCGGTGATGTTATTGATAGACAACTCGCCCACATTTGCTGTACCGACTACGACACCTACGCGCCAGCCACCATCGTCAGTGGAATTAATAACGCAATTCTTTACTGCACAATCTGTGATAGTGTGGAATGTTGCAGGGTTACAGCCGGCATGGCCGATAATACCACCTACTGAACCTTTAGCTTCAAGTTTACATTCCTCTACCGAACATTTGGTAATCTTGATATATGTGTTAACCGGTCCATCATTAGGGTTATTATAGCCTGAGGTCCAACCGATTAGACCACCAACACGAGCACCTCCGGTAGAAATGATTTCAGAATTTGTAAGATGACAATTATCAAGTTCAATCGTAGGCATACTATCCACATCGCAGACAAATGCACCAATGCCCAAATTGCTGGTAGCATCGTTAATCTTAACACCATCCAATGTAAGATCCTTGACAACGATTCCTGAATTACCTGCGAATCCGCCAGCAAACAAAGGAGCATTAAGTCCGGAAATCTTGTGGCCATTACCGAAAACAGTCACTACACCGGCACCATGATAACCATCTACTTTAGCAGGCGTCCAGGTTTCGCCCTCTTTCAGGACAATGTCTTTTCCAATTTCAATGATATTGTCACCAGAGCCTGCACTTGTAAATGCGGTAAGGGTTGCGCGGAGTTCTGCTGTCGTCATAACGACAGGCTTTGTGCCGCGGACAACTGTCCAGACTCCTTCTTCCGCCTCAACTGACATATAGCCATCTGCAAGGAAGTTCGTGTGGGCGCCTTCAGCTGCACAGTCGGCAGGATTGAATTTCTCGAATTCGCCACCTGATACCATAATCTTAGCAGTACCATTTTTGCGATTTGCATCATAGCAGTTCAAAACAAACCCATAAGCTTTTTCCGCGTCAGGATAAGTCTGCTGGACAGAGTAATGTCCACCCTTAATTTCAGCAGTACCTTCGTACACATACACAGCGTGGATATTACCGACATATGTTCCGTCTTCAATGGTAACCTGTCCTCCATCCTGAACATCAACAGCATAGCAGTCATTCTCCTTGGCCTGCAAAGTGCCGGCGCCTTTAATGGTAAGAGAGCCACCTTTAACAGAGAAAAGAGACCAGTTATTAGCTTCTTTAGTTGGAGAATCCCAAAGATCCGTCGAGTTCTTGATAGTCTTGCCATTAAGGTCGAGCGTCACTTCCTTGCCAGCTGCAACTGAAACAGTTTCACCGAGATAAAGGTCTGCTGCCAATGTTGCCTCGCCGCCTGTTGCGAAGAGCGCCCTGAGAGAAGTCTCATTCTTGACATTGACAATATCAATGTCATTGTCAGGCTCATTGAAAATAGGGACGATTTCGATATTGAAGATAACCTGCGAGGTGAGAAGGTTGCCGAGGATGTTGGTGCGGTAGTTGTTCTGAACCGGAGTCTGAGGCGAGGATGCTTTGACGGTTATACCGGTTTCAGGAATAAACTCTGCGGTAACATTGGAAATGTGTTTCGCGTTCTGCTTACCCATCGGAAGGATGTAGTTCATTGTCATCCACTTATAGTCTCCGGCCTTGGTGATGAGCGTTTCGTCAGGAAGTGCAGATTCGGTGAAAGTGACTACATCTTTGGCTACCTTTCCTTCTGCTTCGAAAGTGTCGAATACGGTAGCCACATCGGTTGCCGTGAATACGCTCTTGACCGGTTCCATGCCTGCGGCAACAGCTGCATCATAGTCAGCAGTACCGAAGTTCACCTGCGCGAACGGACGGTAAAGTTTAATGGTTTCCGTCAATGCGCCATTGACTTTCAGCTCTTTGCGGGTGGCATAGAATGCATCGCGTTTCTCGTCGTTGGCTTCAGCTCCTTCGTAAGAAATCTTGATGTTCTTCAAGTCGGTGACGTCGTAAGGCGCACCTTCGGCTGCCTGTGCCCAGAACACGAAGTTGTACGTCTTGCCTTTCACGAGGCTGAATGTCACCTGTGTTTTCAGATCTGAGAATGTGGCAGTCTTGTCGAGGTCGAGCTTTGTTTTCGCATCATCGTTCTCATAAACTGACACATAGAGTTTCTTGGCGGTCTGACCGTCACCAATGGCCTTGGTAGCCATTTCACCCGGCAATGCCGCCGTGAATGTAACGTCAACCGTTTGTCCGTCAGGAACTTCCGCCACCTGTTCTTTGTTACAGCTGACGGCAAGTAGTGTCAATGCGGCAGCTGCTAAATACTTAAATGTTTTCATATTGGTTATTGTTTGTTAATTTCGAATTATTTTGCTGTTTGAACCGGGTTTCCATCCACTGTAACATTAAAGAGAGTCGTATGAACTTTAGTATTGTTATTGATTTCGTTCCAAAGTCCATTGTTGATTGAAGAATCAAATCCAGTAGCAGAACTATTGGTTATCGAGAGTTTTCCTTTAATTCCTGACTCGGTATGCATCTGAATTGCAGCCTTACCTGTAATTACCGCGCTGGCTTCAAATGTGCAATTAATAATTTCAGCATCATATACGTAAGCGGCTTCATTAAACATCAGAATGCCCTTTCCATGCGTATTGAACTGGCATTTATCAACAATTAACTTCGAGGATTTATCTCCACCATAATACTTTATTGCATAATCATTTGCGGTAAATGTACATTCTTTAAACGAAGTTGTAGTAGGACCAATCGCTGCAAATAGTCCATTGATATTACAATTTGTGAAATGTAAATCAGTACGAGGAAATTGCGATTCTCTTCCATCACTAATGTATGTATTCTCGCAATTCAATGTTACATTTTCGAAAGAAATACTTTTGTTATCATATCCGCGTGATTCGTTCGGCACTCTTACAATCGTTGTAGTTTTATCTTTACCTTTTACGACAATATCTCCTTTACAACCACTTTTGATTATGTCATATTCTCCTGCTTCAAGATAAACAGTCGCCGTTTCTCCTTCTGCAACATCAGCTATAGCAGCATTAAGTCCCTCCTGAGTCGTCACGGCAGGAATTTCCTCGACTTTCCACGCTTGTTTGCCTTCGTAAGTTATTTCAACTGCCCTATAGCCTTCAGCCACAAAGTTGGTGTGTTCTCCCTCTGCCTTATTATCAGCTGGGTTAAATCCAACGAAAGTGCCACCATAAATAGCAATTGCACATTTAGCTCTTTCGCTATCTTTCATATTTACGAGAAAACCAGCATCTCCCTCCATTTCAAATATACCTCCATAGATATTGCATTTAGCATATTTTCGATAAGCTGGACGCAGATAAATCAAATCACTTGATTTCCCCTCCTTATCCAAACCAGCATGGAAATATCCACCATAAATATTGGCTGTACCATCTGTGATGGTCACAGCATGGTTTCCAACACTTCCACTTCCTCCTTCCACTTTCAGATTTCCTTTGATATTTACAATTCCACCCTGAACGAGGATAGCCTGAGAACCATTTCCGTATGTAGAATTAGACGGTCCCACAACTGTTCCTTCTCCATCAAGGGTCAATTCGCCACCTCCTACAAATATCAATTCTGACACACTAGGACTAAAACCTGCAGCAGGTGCCAATGATGCACCACTTGCAATAGTTAACGTACTCTTCTTCTTACTTGACATTGAAGTTGAGAATTCAATGTCACTAGAAACTGTAGCCTGTCCGAAAGTAGCTAATGCTGCCGCAAGCTCGGTTTCGTTTTTTGGATTGTTAAGATCCATATCTGATGTCTCCGTCTCGAATCCAGGATTAACAACCACATTAAACTCAGCTGAGCCTGTCAGGAAATCACCTACAATATTTGTTCTCCAATTTCGTTTAAGAGGAGTATTAGGAACAGTAACAGTATAATTTTTTCCACCCACTTTTAAAGTTGCGGTAACATCATAGACACTACCCTCTTCCGAAGCAAATATATAATTCATAGCCATATACTTATATGACTTGCCTTCAACTGTAATATTTCCTTCCGGAATCTCTGCAGCAGCAAAAGTAGTTGTCTTCGTCTTAGAAACCTGCTCCTCTGCCAATGGCGAGAATTCGGTCGGGATATATACAATCTTAACTAGAGATTTCGCCTCACTAAAATCAATAGCCTTCTCTTTATCGCCGACCTTATACGAACCAACTGTACCGATATTCACCTGTGCAAAAGGTCGTTTAAGCTCAATGGTCTTGCTGACAGGACCAGCAATCTTAAGCCCCTTCTCCACTGCGAAGAACGCATCGCGATTCTCATCATTGGCGCCCTTATGAGTCGTATAATCGGCTGTGATTTTCTTCAAACCTTCAGTCTCATCAATGGTATAGTAACCAGTCTCAGCGGTCTGCGCCCAGAAAATGAAGTTATAGATTTGGTCTTTAATAAGTTGGAAAGAAACTGTTGCCTTCTTGCCACTTAATTCGGCAGTCTGTACGCCTAAACCTTCAATCACATTTCCTTCTGCGTCGAATACCTGATAATATAGCTTCGATGCAGTCAAACCATCACCAATAGCCTTGGTACCGATAGCTTCGGGCACATCAACATTGAATGTAGCCTCTACAAGACCGCCACCATCAGGGCCGACCTGCTCTTTTGCGCAGGCTAGCGCAAGGACCGACATTGCGGCGGCTGCGAAAGTTTTAAATAATTTTTTGTTCATAGTTTTATGTGTTTTAAAATATTATTTGTCAACGTATTATGATATTATATTCCCCATCAAAACCTGGGTCAATCGCCACGCCGCCTCCGGTATCCTGCATTAGGAAACTGCCTTTTACGGTGGTGAGCATGCTTCGTTTGAGAGGGACCTCTATCGGATTGGTCATGGAGAGGCGGACACCTTCCTCGTCGAAGAGGCCTACGGCTACCATGACGCTGGACTCGCGGCCGTTCACCATCACGTAATCGAAGCCTAGACGGGCATTGTGCTCATCCAGCAATGTAATATCAGAAGTAAATGAGACGCCGGTGCTGGAGTCGCACGGCTTGTTGTCTCGCATGTTGAACGTCGACGGCATGTAGCCGGTGTAGTAGAAAACGACGTTGTACTTCTTCAGGTCGACTATCGGCGATTTGCTGTCACCGTCGCCCTTGGTTCCGCCGACCGCGGGGTCAGGGTCGTCGCTGTCTGCAGCTGACTCCCCAGCTGATGCAGATGAAGCTTCGGAACCGTTTTCCTTCTTTCTCATATCCGTGATGACCTTGGTGATGAACTCCTGGAGGTCGGTCGTGATGAACTCGAACTTCGCCAGAGGACGAGCCATGTCCACGGTGCCGCTCACAGGCGGGACAGAGGCACCGAAACGCTCCACGGTCAATTCCTTGTGACCCACGAAAGCATCACGGAAATCATTGTTTCCCTCATACTCGCCCTGAAGGCGTATCTGTCTGAAATTCTGCGTATTATAGAAGAAATCCGCATCAGAATCCTTGTCCACGAAATCCGTCCACACGTAAAAGTCGTATGTACCTTCGTCAATGCGGAGGGTCACTTCGTTGTTCAGGTCGGAGATGTCGTCCTTCGTGAAGATGTAGCGCCCGTAAGGGGTCTCCGCGAACGAATTGTCGCCCAGCTTGCGGTACGCCTCCACGACGTAACGGATCTGATAATCACGCCCGTCCTTCGAACCGCGGGTATCGTTCAGGTCCAGAACAATGAACTGCGGCAATGCCGTGTCGAAGTCCAGCTTCAGCGTGGCGTCGGCAGGAAGGGTTTCAGGCCATTCGTGGACAGCGCAGGAGGCGGACAATGCCATCGCAGCCAGCGAGGCCGTCATTATTTTCAATGCGTTTCTCATCTACCCCCCCCCCACTTTTTTAAGGTCAAAACTATATGAGAACGTCACTGAGACATTGTCAATGCCCACGAACGTGGTATGATATGAGCCCTCTTTCGGGCCGTTCTTTTCATTGTAGAAGCGGTCGTACCAGACATCGTAGACGCCTCCGCCGAGGGTAAATTCCATCTCCCAGCGAGGGTTGCGCTTCGACAGCGGCATCCTGTAGCCTGCGGCAATGCCTCCTCCCCATAGAGGGCGGTCGCCATAGCCGGTCTGGATTCGCCAGTCGCCTTTGGTCGCGTAGTTGAAATATGCCGTACCGAAATGCGCGCCCACGAAGAGTCCCTGCGGCTTGGTGAACCACCAGCGGAACTCAGGCTGCACTGCGAAAGTCCTGAATTTCAATTCCCTGCTGAAATAGTCCAGGGCGGAGTAATATATCGGGAGAGTGAACGAGACGTGGCGCGTGATGTCCACCTCGACAGCGACATTGGACATGAACATTGCCCAGCCGATGGCATTGGTCTTTATGCGGAGCTTGCGGGTCCAGTCAGGGGCGGTTTCGGGCATCGGCATCGGGCCGAAGGACAATGAGTCCGCGAGGGGCCGGAAGTCGTCTGCGACGGCAATGTCAGTATCGGCGATCGTCGGGACGGCGAGGTCGGGATTGCGCACGCCTACCTCTATATATACGTTGAACGCGCGCAGTTCAGGGAACATGTTCGTGTACATGTAGCGCCATGCCGCGCCACCATGAAACCGCTGCAATTCGCGTTTAAGTGTCTGAGTATCATGCTCGGAGGAGATCAACGACAGGACTTCGTCACGGTATTTCATGCCGGAGTGCGCCACGAGTTCGCCCAGGCCGGCCCAGTCTTCGACCACGTCTTCTATATGAAGGACATCGTCGTCGAACGTGAGGTGGCGACGGAGATATGCGGTGAGATTGTCGCTTCGTTTTGCGGATATCTTGCGGTTGATGTCGAGGGTTCCCTCCGGGGAGGCGCCCGCCTTATATGTGACGTTAAGGATTACGAATGCGTCGGATTCGCTCTGGAATGTCTTGACCCGAGAGATGAATGCGTCGACTTGAGACTGGTTGTCGCGGTATTTCGGGTCGAAGGTGGAATAGCCCTGGCGGAAGTACACTCGTAGGGAATCTGCCATCTGTTGAGCGGATGCAGAAACGCTGAAAAGTGTCAGTATAATGGTTATAATAAAATTTCTCATTGAGTATAACTTTACCCAATCCACAGTTCCGAGGACTAAAACGTTCCAAAATTAAGAAATTTTTTTTACAGTGTACTCATGAAAATAAAAAATGACGCAAAATTTTTATTTTTCGCGTCATTTATTGTATTTATATATCTCTGATTATCAATTATTCACTAGAAACCAGTGTACGACCAAGGTGTAATCTGGTATAGTTCCTCTTTCACGGAATCACTTACCTGAAGGCCGTCAATAAAAGTTTTGATGGTATTCTCATCGATTACGCTTCCGGTGCGGGTCAATGCCTTGAGGGTTTCATAAGGATTCGGGTAACCTTCGCGACGGAGAATCGTCTGGATAGCTTCCGCCACAACTGCCCAGTTGCGGTGAAGGTCAGCCTGGAGAGCATCTTCATTGAGAATCAATTTGCCGAGTCCTTTCTTGAGAGAAGCGAAGGCGATCAGGCCGTGAGCCACAGGGACACCGACATTGCGGAGAACCGTGGAATCCGTAAGGTCGCGCTGGAGACGGGAAATCGGCAATTTCATTGACAAGAACGTGAAGACGGCGTCAGCCATTCCGAAGTTGCCCTCGGCATTTTCGAAGTCGATAGGGTTCACCTTGTGCGGCATCGCGGAAGAACCGACCTCGTTCTTGTTCACTTTCTGCTTGAAATACTCCATCGAGATATATGTCCAGATGTCGCGGCAAAGGTCTGTCAATATGGTATTTATGCGACGGAGGCAGTCGAAGATGGCTGCGAGGTTGTCGTAATGCTCGATCTGGGTGGTCGGGAAGGAACGCTTCAAGCCAAGCGACGATACGAAATCATTGCCGAAGGCTATCCAGTCAATGTGCGGGTATGCGACTTTGTGCGCATTCATATTGCCGGTGGCGCCGCCGAATTTGGCCGGATAGGTCAGGAGCGCGAACTGTCTGAGCTGCTCTTCCAGACGGACCTGATAGACCTTGAACTCTTTTCCGAGACGGGTCGGGGATGCCGGCTGGCCATGGGTCTTCGCGAGCATCGGAACATCTTTCCACTGCTCAGCCATGCCTGAAATGATGTCCAGGACCTCTTTCAATGCCGGCATATAGACATTTTCCATGGCTTCTTTCAGCATCATCGGCTGCGAAGTGTTGTTGATGTCCTGCGAAGTGAGGCCGAAATGCACGAACTCCGACCACTTGTCGAGGCCCAGTTCATGGAAATGACGCTTGATGAAGTACTCGACCGCCTTCACGTCGTGATTCGTGGTCTTCTCGATTTCCTTCACCTCCATCGCCTGCTCCGGAGTGAGATTCAGGTAGATGTCACGCATTGCCTGATATTTCGACTTGTCGACGTCTGCAAGCTGCGGCAGCGGAATTTCGCAAAGTGCAATGAAATATTCAATCTCGACGCGGATGCGGTATCTGATCAATGCGAATTCACTGAAATAGCTTTTCAGCGGTTCTGTCTTGGAGGCATAGCGTCCGTCAATCGGCGATACTGCCAATAATGAATGTGTGTCCATCTATCTAAAAATTAAGGTGTGCAAATTTAATAAGAAGTCGCGACAATCCAGCCTTTTGCGGCAGGAATTTCAATGCTCCAGCTCACGGTAAAGGGCCACGGTGCGCACGGCTTCAGCCACGTCGTGGACGCGAAGGATGTCTGCGCCCAGGCACAATGCCTTGTAATGCAAGACCTGCGTGGCAGGCAGCGATTCTTCCGGAGTAATACCGAACTTCCTGAATATCATACTCTTGCGCGACATACCCACCAAGATACGTTTTCCAAGTTCGGCGAAATGGTCCAGCTCCCTGAGCATCTGATAGTTCTGTTCGATAGTCTTGGCGAAACCGAATCCGGGGTCAAGAATCCAGTCTTTCACGCCCGCGGCTTCTGCCTTCGACGCGAATTGACGGAAATAGTCCAGTACCTCGGCGGTGACATTGTCGTATTCCGTAAGGGACTGCATGGTCTTGGGATTGCCCCGCATGTGCATTGCCACGAAAGGAAGGCCGAGCTCGGCAACGGTACGGAGCATTTCATCCGACTTGTCATACATTCCTTCGCCGGCCGTAACATCATTGACAATGAACTGGCCGATAGTGTCGAAGGTGCGGCGGACGACGGATGGCCAATATGTGTCGACGGAGATGGCGATTCCGGGGAATTCCTGCCGGATGGCTTTCAATGCGGGTTCGAGCCGGCGGCATTCCTCGTCTTCGCCGACGGGGTCGGATCCGGGCCTGGTGGAGCATGCGCCGATGTCGAGTATCGTGGCGCCGTCTCCAATCATTTGGGCTGCACGGCTGACAATGCGGCCGAGGTCATCGTTTCCCGAGCCGTCAAGGCAGCGGCTTTCCGCGTAATATGAGTTGTCCGTGATGTTGATGATGCCCATCACGTCGATTTTTCTTCCTGGGTTCATAGAGTTCATAGTTTGCAAATATAATCATCTTTCAGCATATTGCAGATATGAAAAATCCGGGATGGCTTGTGGGCCGTCCCGGATTTTTCTATGTAGATAAGTCAGTGGCTATTTGGAAATCTGGATGTTGTCGATGAACCAGCGTTTCTGTGTTACCTTGTCACCATCAGTAAGGTCTGTCGGTCGGATAGATATCCTGTCGGTAGACTTCAGTCCTTTTATCTGAATCGTGACATTTTTCCATTTCAACTGGCCTTTTTCCCAGTCATTTACAAGAACATCGCTGATTTTCGCCGTACCGGCAGCAGTAACGATCTGACCGTCGCCTTCAATCTCCACTACAAGCTTGACCTTGTCAATGTTGCCTTTTCCTGTCATGTGAGGACTCCAATCGAATGAGAGTGTCACATCAGAACCATCGGCAGCAGCGATTGCAGGCAATTTAAGACCATGATGCTTACTGGTCGCACCGAATTTCATATAATATTTCTGCGAATATGCGCTCTTTGCAGCAGGGTTCAGCATCTCGTATCCAATTTCAGCAAACTTGTCCAGCAAACCTTTCTGAGTAGGCTGCGTATAGATATTCGGAGCTTTGCCACTTGCATCGTTTTCGCCTACGGAATCCCCTGAGCCATAAGCATCAGCCCAAGGCTTAATCCACATGAAATCATCAAAATAGTAGACACCCGAAGCGGCCTGTGAAACATTGAGTTTGTATTCATAACCGTAATCCGCATTGGCAAATACTATTTCGCCATTTCTCGTTTCAGCAGCGGTATTCGCTTCGAACTGAACCGAAATCGGATATGTTCCGGCTTCAGGAACACCCGCAGCAGGCAGTTTGATCCATGACGGAGCCGTAACCGTGAAAGGAACATTGGACTGGACAGTAAAATTCTTGGTCCCACCGAAACCTGAAATCGTAGTGACTCCGGAATATGATGTAATTTTAACCTCCGGCTCGAACTTTTCCTGGTCCACGGTCAAGACTGATTCAATATTGTCCTTATAGAAACGGATGGTAGCTGTTCTTGCTGCGTCGGTAAGGTTCGGTTCAGCCTTGAATTTCAATGTCTTGGACTCGACCATCGCCTTCGTTGATACTACCGGCACGGCAGTAATCCAGGAGTCGCTGATCTCCGTCTGGAAATCAACATTGGCTTGAACCTTGACGGTGAACTCTTCGCCCTTGCCGCTGACAGTCTTCTTGTTGCCGTCAGAGATGCTGATGAGAGGGTCGAGATCGCCGCCGGCAGCGGATTGAACCACTGTGATATAGTAGTGGGACACACCGGACTTGATGTCGATCTGGCCTTTTCTTAAAGAAGAGGATGTGCTTTCCTTACATGTAACGACGATGGTCTTCTCATCATCTGCTTCTCCTGCAGTTTCACTGAGGGTAATCCAATCCACATTCGGTGTCAATGTAAATGCACTGGTGGATGTCACCGTGAACTTCTTGGTTCCTTCAGGAACGCCTTCGAAGGTAATGATGTTGTTTTCCAGGCCTGAGACAAGAATATCAGGTTTGGAAACGTCCTCCGTACCTGCGGCAATCACAGAAATTTCAGGCTGATTATCCGAATCGGCGGTATAAGCCAGACGGAAAGAAGATGTATTAGGCACTTCCTGCCACTGACTGCCAGTCCAGTTCGCAGCACAAATCAATCTGAACACTACGGCATCAGTTGTATTGGCATAGTTGACTACTGCTGTAATGACATCATTGTCAGCATCGGAAGAACCGCCCTTGAACTGATGGGTATAAGACACCTCTTTGGTTATTGATACAGGTTTCTCCTTGTTGTTGGTATCGCCTGTAATCGATCTTGTGATGAGTTTGGACGCATCTTTCCATTCTTCTCCGTCCTTGTACTGAAGCCTCCAGAGTTTCAGACCGGAGCCGGATGTCCTGGCCTCAAATTTAAGCTTGACAATAGAGCCGGCAGATATTGGCGAATTTGCCTTGAATTCCAGGTAATCACCAGGCCATGCCCCACTGACGCGAGGATTCTTTCCGCTCACATCCAAACTTGTTTTTCCGCCGATTTCGCTTCTGTCAATGACATGATAATAGATCTGGCCGTCACCGGTAACAGGGGCGATCTTGTGCTCGGAAGCCCAAGACGGATAGTCATTGGAAGCGGCAGCCCATTGAACAGGGAAGCCTTCTACTGAAGCTTCTGTCGCAGGATACTGGATTATAGGAATAATGTCAGTGTACTCCTTTACGCCTTCGGTTTCATTCAACTTATATGAAATCTTGAGATTGGCTCCACGGAGGCCACCTGCATTTGCAGATACTGTAAAGTTCAGAGTATCAATGTGCTTGGACGCCACATGCTCATTGGCATCCTTGATCCAATCAACGTCAGTCGTCGCATATTCCTCCATAGGTTCGAGAGAATAATCCCAATCGACATTGGCCAACACCGTGAGTTTGAGTTTCTTGGCGGTGGCGTTCACATCGTACTTCGCCTCACTAAGTTCCACAAAATCAGGGCTTTTGCTCTGATGAACAGTAAGAAGTCCCGGAAGTTCTTCGAAACCGTTTCCTTTATCGAACCAGATGTAGAAATATGCGTCACGGTCTTCCTTGTTGGAAAGATTTCTGGAAGCCTTGAAAATGAACTTTCCGTCCTTTTCTCCGACTCCCGGGAAAGGTGACACCCAATCATAAACCACATTTTCATCCGCAGGGGCAATTTTCCAGCGGAGGTTGGACCGGACCTCGAAAACAGAGGAGGCCAGCACGTCATCATTTCCGGTTTTTACGGATTGTTTGGCTGAATATTCCTGATGCGCTAGATTCAGCGTATAATTGAAATTCTCCGAATCCGTGTCGACTATCACATCGCTCCCTACCGAAATGGTAAAATTAGGAGTGCCTTCAATCTTGAACTCTGTCTCCTTTTGGCAAGATACCGCCAACGCAGAGAGAGCCACCGATGACAACACGTAAAATATCTTGTTCATACTAAAATTCATTATTTATTCCTGTGAGAACCATTAAGTTTCCGATATGACCAGTCCAATGCAGTATGCATATTGTTGTCTCCGCCCATACGGCTGAGAGCTTCTTCAACATGCTGCTTGTTGGATGTCACGGTATAGTTAGGATAGCCCAACCTTGTAGGGAGTTCATTGTCATTTGCACCTGTGCCGACGCCGATCGTAAGCAACGGATATTCGGTTCTTCTCCACTCATGGTACTGCTCGAAACCGCAATAGAAGAGGGACAGGTACTTTTGTGACAGAATTAGTTCCAGCGGGTCTGCATAGATGCTGGTTCCATCCTTTGCGGCAGCCTTGTCATAAGATGCCAACTTCGACTGTTTAAGTGTCTTCACATCGCTCTTCCTGATGGTCTTAGCCGCAGGAGAAGCCTGACCGATGGCATCCCATTTCTCGATATTGGCATCAAGCGCAGCCTCATACAATGTCTTGGCAGTCTGACCGGATATAGTAAGTTTTCCTCTTTCAACTCCTTCAGCTTCAATGAAAAGAATCTCAGAATAGTCCATGATGAAGCCCGGGAAATCAGCCCTATTGATGAAGGAATTGTCCGGATATGACGGTTTCTTATTTTCTTCCGCATCCGTATCAGAAGGCAGACAGCCGGAAACAACGCCTACCCAGTCACTATTTCCCATCTTTCCGAACATTGCCATACGCGGGTCTACGAATATGGACTTGCCCTTGCTGTTGTATTCGACTGTCATCTTTATGACTCTTTCCGTAAAGCGATAGCCCTGGAAATTCGTTGCAGTCTGCTTCTCCTGGCCCCAGAAAGACATATACGGGTCCTGAGACTGGAACGGTATCATGGCATTGTCCGAATTCGAGGTCATTACCGGATATTTGGACGGATTGTCGATAACTTCCTGGATCTTGGCCCAGTTGCCGTCGTTCATTCCGGAATAGCGGCAGAGAATCCTGAGACGGAGGCTGTTGGCAAATTTGATCCATTTCATGACATTGTCGCCATACATCTTGTCAAGACCGGATTTGGAAGGAACCGGTTTCTTGGAGAGGTACAGACACGCACTGTCCAGGTCATTCAGGAAACAGTCCTGAAGGTCGGCCTGGCTTTCGAACTTAGGTGTCCTGTTCGCAGTGAACTGATAAGCCTCAGTATATGGGATATCACCGAAAAGGTCAGCGAGATTCGAGAGGTTGTACACCTTCAGAATCAAGCCAAGTGCCTCATAATAAGGGTCATTCCACTGCTTCGCCAATGTAATCATGTGCTGGCAATCACCACCGTAACGCGCGTAATTGTCCCAAATCGTCTGCCAATTACCGTTGGTTACTATATATTCCTTGATATGCTGAGTCTGGCCTGCCGTATATGCAGTCATCTGAATCAGCTCATTGTTATAATATTGGCAAAGCTTCTGGGACTGGTATCCGATGCCGTAGAGTATCGGCTCGAAACAGCTGCTCGCATAGATCTTGCCGAAATCCATCTTGTTCGGATTCGTATTTATATCTTCGAAGTCGCCAGTGCAGGCAGTCATGCCGAGGGCAGCAGCCGCACCGAACATTATTTTCTTTATTGTATTCATATCTCTTAGAATCTGATCTTGATGTTGGCACCGAAGGATCTGGTCATAGGCAGTGAACCGGACTCGATACCACGTTTGGTATTGGATCCTACATAACCGGTAACTTCCGGATCATAGAACGGATAGTTGGTTATGCAGAAAAGATTCGTAGCATAGGCTGACACGGTAATTCCCTGGATAACCTTGGTCTTTTCCATGAGCTTCTTAGGGAAGTTATAGGAAACCGTGAGTTCTTTAAGCTTGAAGAATGAGTTGTCGTAGATGTATTCTTCGAAGTTGTAGCGGTTTGCCTTATAGGTGGAATAGTACGATACTATATCGGTAGTAATCGTATTGTTCTTCTGATAAGTAATACTGCCGTCAGCAGCCTTTATGGCATTCACGCCCGGAGCGACAAATCCGTCATTACGGCCTTCAAGTGTATTCTTGAGCTTACCCTGATAACCGAGGATGCCGGCGGTGACAGAAGCGGTCTTTCCGCCGATCTGTCCGGTGAAAGTAGCATTCAATGTAATGTCTCTCCACTTCAAGGATGTCGTAAGACCTCCCAGCCAGTCAGGATTGACATTTCCATAATACTTGAGATTGGAGCTGTCATCCAATGCCGGCAGGCCGGTCTTGGCATTGATGATATCCATGCCCGAGCAGTCCACCTGGTTTCCGTTTTCATCGAGATAAAAAGAGCCTTCCGGAGCTTGTTTAAGACCAAGTCCCCACAATTCACCCATCTTCTTCCCTACATAGTCGTAAACGAAGAGACGGCTTCCGATGGTGGTACCGTAGTCCTCCTGGAACGGATTGTCATTGTTCCAGCCGTCATACATTCTCTTGAGAACGCCGATGTTGCGGGAAGCATTGATACCGATGGTCCATTTCCAATCCTTGGTCTTGATCGGAGTGAAGTTCAATGCGATTTCAATACCCTTGTTGCGGATAAGGCCGACATTGGTGGTATAATATTTCGCACCGGTGATGTAATCGTAAGGGACATCATAGATCTGGTCAGTCACATCTGACTGATAGAGAGCGATATCCACGCCGATTCTGTTCTTGAGGAACTTGGCTTCGAGACCGGCTTCCCATGTTTCCACATTTTCCGGCTTCAAATAGTAGTTCGGATAGGTTGCCGCAGGACGGTATCCTCCAGGGAAAGCAGTGGCAGTATATCCGTATGAGATGGAATAAGGAGTGGTATCCTTACCTACATTCGCCCAGGATACACGTGCCTTCAAGAAAGAAACGGCCGGAAGCCAGTCCTGGAATTTAGCGACCTTGTCAATGAGGACAGAGGCGCTGACTGAAGGATAGAAGTATGACCAGTTGCCAGGTGAAAGTGTTGAAGACCAGTCATTTCTGGCAGTAAGGTCGAGGTATGCCCAATCATCCCAACCGAGAGAGACAAGTCCATAAAGGCTGTTCACCACTTTTTTCGATCTGTAAGCACTATAATCAGGTTGAGTTCCTGCAGGATAGTTGTTCACGTTATATACGCCTTCAATGTCAAGTTTATCGAGAGTGTATTTCCAGCTTCTTCTGTTGTAGGTCATGTTGTTGCCACCGAATCCGGCAGTAAGGGTGAGCCTGTCATGAACGAAAGAATCGGTGTATTTCAGCATGAAGTCGGTATTGAACTCCACAAGGAAGTTTGACTGCTCGCGATACCATCCCTGAGTATAATTGTATGTATAGAACGGCTTGCGCTGTGTACGGAACTCATTGGTCACATCGGCACCCGATTTCAGGTCGAGAGTGAGTTTGTTTTTCCAGAGATTGATATTGAGTCCGATATTGCCGAAGAGCCTGTCCTTGTCCTGGGTATTAGGCATCGCATACAAAATACGGTAAGGGTTATAGTAATTGTTCTTGCCGACAAGCATGTCGGTATCGCTCGTGAAAGTCTCTTTGTTCCAACGTCCCTGGAAATACTCGTCCTTGTAGTTCTTCATAGAGATGTTTGTCGAGTTCCAGACAAGCTGATAGACTACGGAGTTGTTCGAATAGCCGGTCGACGGCATATTGTCTGAGTCAGTCATGAAGTAGTTTACATTGGCAGTGAGCTTGATATACTTGTTGACCTGGCTCTTGACAGCGAGTGAAACAGATTTTCTCTTGTAGCCGGTGTTAGGCAGGATATATTCGTTCTTGGTGTTCTTGAATGAGAGACGCACGGAGGTTCCTTTACCGTTGCCGCCTTCGATGGAAACGGAATTGTCCCATGTCCAACCAGTACGGAAAAGTCCTGAGTACCAGTCATCCTTATAGGTCCAAGGAGTCCTGTGGGCCAAACCGGTGGCATAATCCATACCATCCTGCTGGAAGCGCATCTTGCTGGCATCGTACTTTTCACCGAATGCATAACGGCTGTAGTTACGAGGCAGGCCTTCCACGTTGTGCTCCGCGTTGAAGAAGTTGTATTCATTCAAGCCGAGGTCGGAACCTGAACCGTATTCCGTCTGGAAATCAGGCCAATATCCTGCCACGTCAGCTGTGAATTGAGATGAATAGGTCACGCCGATACCTTTGGCCGTAGAACCTGACTTGGTGGTAATGATGACTGCGCCGTTACCTGCACGTGAACCGTAGAGGGCTGTGGCAGCAGCACCTTTGAGGACCGTAACTGATTCAATATCATCAGGATTGAGGTCAGATGCACCGTCACCGAAGTCGATCGGGTTGTCCTGGTTGGTATATCCGGAACCGGATGCATTGGAAATCGTACCGGATGTGATAGGAATTCCGTCCACGACGTAAAGCGCCGAGCTGTTGCCGTCCAGGGAGGATTCACCACGGACTACCACCTTGGTGGAACCGATAGGGCCGGATGCCTTGTTGAATTGCACGCCGGCTACTTTTCCTTCCATACCGCTGAGCCAGTTGGAGTTCTGCACATTGTTAAGGTCTTCTCCGGTCACTTCCGTAGCGGCATAACCGAGAGAGCGTTTTTCTCGTTTCATACCCAGTGCGGTCACGATTACCTCGCTGAGCTGTTCAGAATCCGGTTTGAGAATGATGTCATAAACCGAAGATTTGGAAACCGTGACGTTCTGTGTCTTGTAGCCCATGAACTGGACACTCAACACGTCACCTTCCTTGGCATTGACGGAAAATTTTCCGCTGCCGTCAGTGATTGTAGCTACATTCTTGCCTTCGACAACGACTGTAGCTCCAGCCATAGGCTGGGTCTTATCTGTGTCGTAAACCGTACCGCGGATCTGGCTCTGCGCATGTAGGGAGAAACTTCCTCCTACGAGCATCAGGACAGAAGCGACTGCAGTCAGCAACGACTTTCCATAAGAGTTGAACATATTGATGCGTTTTATTGGTTTGTATTATTATGTATACGCTGAATTCAACTTGCAAATGCAACAGAATTCTGATTAATAATTTGTTTAAATTT
>ENA-ORMS01000524-ORMS01000524.1-human-gut-metagenome-genome-assembly--contig:-NODE-524-length-38176-cov-61.548989_pt1 | contig 38176 bp, 34 predicted proteins | sample MGYA00242104_ERZ508997 | MGnify/ENA primary metagenome ERZ508997 (study PRJEB26280, sample SAMEA2338704) | human gut metagenome | biome: human gut; feature: human-associated habitat; material: faeces... | reverse complement strand
TTATTTTACATGAAACAGTTACCTCATCAACCATTGTGTTGTCAAAGTCAATTTTCGTTACAACCTTGTCAGTAGGTATTGAAAGAGAATATTCCTTGCTCGGTTCAGAATATGACACAGTATCTTGTGTTGAATCAGCATAAGTGACTTGAACATTATTTTCGCTAGCAACTGATGGAGATGTTGTGAACTTGATGTAATTTGTAGTTGGAGCATCACCTGTTATTATTGTAACATTGTTTAGTATACCAGCGGAAGTCAATGCTTCCTTGATTCTATCAATTGTCGTTTGATTGCAACCAATCATTCTGATTGTGGATAACTTAGAGCATCTTGCAAACATACCACTCATATTAGTTACATTTGTCATATCCCAACCACTTAAATCCAATGATGTAAGACCACTACAACCTTCAAACATACCAACAATAACAGTAACCTTACTAGTATTGAAATTACTAACATCCAATGATGTAAGTTTACTACAACCTTCAAACATATTATTCATATCAGTTACATTACTAGTGTCAAAGCTATCAACATCTAATGATTTAAGACCACTACAATTATAAAACATAAAACTCATATTAGTTACCTTACTAGTGTCAAAGCTACTAACATCTAATGATGTAAGACTACCGCAACCATTAAACATACCACTCATTTTAGTTACCTTACTAGTAACAAAGTTACTAACGTCTAATGATGTAAGACCACTACAACCATAAAACATTCTACTCATATCAGTTACATTACTAGTATTGAAATTACTAACATCTAATGATGCAAGACCACTACAACAATAAAACATACTATCCATATAAGTTACATTACTAGTATTTAAATTACTTAAATCCAATGATGTAAGACCATCGCAATGATAGAACATATTATACATATAAGTTACATTACTAGTATTGAAATGGCTAACGTCCAATGATGTAAGACCACTACAATAAGCAAACATATAACTCATATTAGTTACATTACTAGTATCAAAGTGGCTAACGTCCAATGATGTAAGCCTACCGCAACCATTAAACATTTTACTCATTTTAGTTACCTTACTTGTATTGAAATTACTAACATCTAATGAAGCAAGTTTATTATCGTAAGAATAATAATAATCATTATTAAACATTCCACTCATATTAGTAACATTTGATGTGTCCCAAGATGATAGGTCAAGAGATGTAATACCTAAACAATTTGCGAAAATATTAGATAAGTTTGTAACACTAGAAGTATCAAATCCACTTACGTCTAATGATGTCAGTCCACTACATCTATCAAACATACTCTCCATATTAGTTACCTTACTAGTATTGAAATGGCTGACATTTAATGAAGTAAGACTACCGCAACTAGTAAACATAGAATACATATTAGTTACTTTACTAGTATTCCATCCACTTAAATTCAATGATGTAAGAGCACTACAACCATGAAACATATTATTCATATCAGTAACATTGCTAGTATTAAAGCTCGACAAGTCAATTGTTGCTACATTTGAACAATCACTGAATGCATAATGTAAGTCAGTTAGGCTATATGTATTCCAATTTGATATATCTATTGTTGTAGCTCCGCTACAACCTTTAAACATCCAAGACATATTAGTTATATTACTGACATCCAAATCCTTCATCTCTATTGTCTCTATATTTGATGAATTTTCAAAGATACTATAAAGACTTTTTGATGGTTTTGCATCACAATTAAGAATCCTAATGGTCTTTGGCTTGTTTGTGAAGAATGTACTTGATAATTTTATTTTACATGAAACAGTTACCTCATCAACCATTGTGTTGTCAAAGTCAATTTTATTGACAATCTTGCCAGTAGGTATTGAAAGAGAATATTCCTTGCTCGGTTCAGAATATGACAAAGTATCTTGGGTTGAATCTGTATATGTTACTGTAAACACATTTGAACTTGTTGCAGCTGATGTTGTATGGAATTTGATGTCATTCGTCATTGGAACATCACCGCCACCGCTCTGCTTATAGAATATCACATTGCCGTCCCAATCCAGAATCTTCTTTACCTCATCACCATTATGGAATATCTTCTTGATTTGAGAATCCTGCAATATTATCATTGTGCATCTGTGATTATGTATAGTGTGTTATTGTCCTTTGGAGTGAGTTGGTCATATTCCGCTTGAGTAAGCCTTACAAGCTTTACGGCATCTGACTTCAACTGATATTGTGACATGTCAACAGTACTGCCAATCTCATAGGTGACATTGTTGACCTTTATTTTGCTAATTTTATCCATTGTTTATTTGATGAAATATGTAAAAAAATATGGTGAAAGCAAATGCCATTTCATATGACAATGCATTCACCATATTCATTATGTTATGTAAATATATTTTATGCAAGAACTAATGTATCACCGCTTACGCTTGCCTTTGTTCCCTTCAATGGGGATAAGTCAGCCCTTGACACCTCCACTAAACCGTTCTTCAAATACAGCCTGTTTATTGTTGAATCAAATTGCAATTTATTTCCAAGATTGTCCAATGATACTTCTTTTCCTTCTGCATTCTTGTTTGTCTTGACATACAAGACTGAGCTACCGCTTGCATTCTGAACGTTTGATATATCAGTGATATATTCATCAGATATTGAGACATTCTCAAACTTCTTGTCAATTTCAGTCTTGTTATAGTAATTGTCTGGGTTGAATACATCAGTCAATGGAACCGATATCTTCTCCTTTCCACTGTCAGTATTGAATGTAATCTCAAGGTTGTTTCCAACGACAGCAACAGATTCAACCATTCCGTCCTTTACCCATGTTGTTCCGTCAACTGTAGCAAGGAGATGGTTTCCGCTGTACAGTTTCAATGCCTTTGCGTTAGAATCCCATTCAAGCTTGTTGGCAAGGTTCAATACGGTCTTTGTTCCGTCAACGGTAATTGATGGTCTTGTATCTTCACCGACATTGGAATCTTGATATGTAACGCTTGATACGATATGGCTTGGCAATGAAGTCTTGTCTGCCTTACCTTCTAGCTTTGTGTCAAATGCGCTTGCAAGTGCACTTGTTGCAGTGTCTGTATATGCTGATGCTTGAGCATCCCTAATCTGGTATTCTGTACCATTGACTCTCAATTTTGTAATATCTGCCATTTTCTGTTAAATGTTTTCTGCGTTTAATATAAGTTTATCTTCTTCTACTGTCGCATAGTTATGCAACATCCTTGCGGCTTCCATCTTCTGAAGGAACAAGTCCTTTAGGGAAAGCTCAATCTCCTCTCCCTTCTCGTTTATGGCGGTGTCAGTCTCACCCTTTGTGTAATAGTTCAATGGGTTGAACTGACCTCCTTCTTCCATAATCTTGTCAATCTCCGCCTTGGTATAGTAGTTGTCAGCGTCAGCCAATTGGGTTGTCGGTACGACATTCCAGCAATTGTTCATGACCCAATCTCTTCGTATAATCATTGTCAATATATCCTGTATATATAGTTAACATATGGATACTAGTGGCATCCTAGATATTCCTGTTTGGTATCATCATAGTCCTCGAAATTTTGGAAGCAGTCAGCTTCAATGATTCCGTCATCAACCCATCTTTCATTTATTACATCTCCATTGTAGCATGATGCATCAGATGTGAATGATATGACCTTCTTCCTTGTTCCATTTGCATCAATTGAAGGGGCTACGGAATCGTCATCAACCCATTCTCCGTTAACCCTCTTCTGATGCTTATATAGCTTGTACATAACGTATGTCATTGTGATATTTAGATTATCTTATTATTGTCACTTGGTCTTGTATTTCAGCTTCCTTCAATTTATTCTTTATTATGTTAACTGTTGTTGAGTTGCAACCAACCATTCTGATTGTTTTTAATTTTGAACATCTAATAAACATATACATCATATCAGATACATTACTAACATCCCAACCACTTAAATCTAATGATTCTAGACTAGTACACCTATTAAACATAGCAGTCATATAAGTTACATTACTAGTATTGAAATTACTAACGTCTAATGAAGTAAGACCACTACAACCATAAAACATATATTTCATATCAGTTACATTACTAGTATCAAAATGAGTAACATCTAATGATGTAAGACTTGCACAATCAGAAAACATATCACACATATTAGTTACATTACTAGTATTCCAACCACTTAAATCCAATGATGTAAGACCACTACAACCTTCAAACATACTTTCCATATCAGTTAAATTACTAGTATCAAAACTGCTTAAATTCACTGATGTTAAACTTGAACAATCTGCAAACATACTACGCATCTCAGTTACTTTACTAGTATTCCAACCACTTAAATCTAATGATGTAAGACCAGTACAGCGACAAAACATACTACGCATATCAGTTACCTTACTAGTGTCAAAATTACTAACATCCAATGATGTAAGACCACTACAACCTATAAACATACTATACATATCAGTTACATTACTAGTATCAAAATTACTTACATCCAATGATGTAAGACCACTACAACCTTCAAACATAGAATGCATATCAGTTACATTACTAGTATCCCAACCGCTTAAATCCAATGATGTAAGACCACTACAATCTTTAAACATCCAAGCCATATTAGTTGATTTTGAAGTGTCAACTCCATTGTATATATAGCTATACGCACCACAATATGCACTATGACCATATTCACCATAATTAGGTTCATCAGAAATAATTGTTGAGCAAGAAAAAACTATTTTTCCGTATCCTCCAAGTGGATTTGCAGTAGCTACGTTGCATCCTTTAATATCAACTTCTGATAATTGATATATAGGTTGTCCTTTATATGTAGGTAAATAAACTCTGTAAAGTATTTCGTCATCTTTTAATTCAAAATATCCATTACCATTTTCATCAAGATTAACATCCCAATGTGAAATCTCTTTTTCAGTATTATAAGTCCAATATTGAATTTTTTCATTTTCTGGTCCACCTTTGATAGTTACACATGGCGTTCCTCCATCACAATATGGGATATATCTGTAAGACCTTGTGTCCACCCACTCACCATTTATATTAACTTGTTTCTTCTGTCTTAAAAATCTACACTTGTCCATTGCATTCAAAGCATTTAACCGTATCAGTTAATATCCATCTGTAGAACTCATCAACATATCCGCAGTCCTTTGAGTTCTTTTCAATTAACTCATACTTATATTGTTTTGTTGTATTGGTAGGAATATACTCAGTTCCGTCTTCATTGTAGTACCTTGCTTGAAGCTTTGCATACTTGCTTGTTCCTCTACATTCATCTCCTACTTTCTCCCATCTTGTCTCATAGTCATCAATTCCTTCAAACCATCCGCAGTCCGTTGAGTTTGTCTCCCATACGTCACCCTTGTCTTCAACATTGGTTCTTGTGTATGTTCCGTCAATAGTATCTGATTTGAAGAATGCTATTTTCTTATATTTCGTTGTTCCCTCGCATATGTAACCGCTAACCTCCATCCACTTTCCATACTTGTTTGGTGAGCTTGCACCACATACACTATCATTAGCCTCATCAATAACCTTGTCAATCTTAAGATTTCCAGTCCTAGTCCAAACAATACCGTCACTTGATGTTTCCTCAGCCAACATTGAACATAATGCCTTTCCGTCACATATGGTATCATCAATGGAAACCCATCTTGTTCTGTCATAAGGACAGTTTGTAGGGTCTGTGACACAGTTGACCAATCTAGTCGTCTCAGTCCTAGCGGTTATGTATGAGCTCGTCTCACCGCTGTACATTCTCTCAAGGTCACACATATAGCCATTAGAGCACTGTGAGCCTTCCCTATCCCATCTGTAGTAATAAGGTGTCTGCCTTATGTTAATTGGGTCACTTTTCTCTCCATTGCATCTTGTTATCGTTATAGGTACGATTCTCTCCTCATTTCCATCCATTGAAGGAATGCTCACAACATATCCTTCATTTGTCTTTATTGATAAAACTCCTTGTATGGTTGATGTTATTGCTGATATGCAGCATTCAGACTTCACTAGTACATTTCCACCACCCTTAGGTACCATATCAACTGATACTGAATCATGGCATGTATCTTGCTTTATATATGCATTGTATGTGCTTGACTTTCCATCGCAGTATGTAACGGTGAAGGTCTCTTGATAAGGAATTGATATCGGTCTTACCAATGCCTCAATTGTAACCATATGGGTATTTGAATTAGTCGTTTCCTTTTCAGAGAATGAGATATTGCTTCCATTATATGTAATACTCCAACCTCCATCAGCCTTTAGGATGAATGTCTTCTTCTCTCCCCTTTCATGGAATGTCATGTCTGTAAGGTCTGTATTAAGATAACACCCTTCAATTGCTCCTTCACCCTTACATTTGCTGTATGGTACGCTTACATTGTCATCAAATGTACCAATGATATTGTATCCCTTTGCCTTTAGCTCATCCTCATATCCTCTGAGGGCATAATAGTTTCCAGTTGGATTTCCAAGCGCATCAACCTCAGTCTTCATGATAAACTTCGCAACGCCGTATCCGACACATTCAAGGCATTCGTCACTCATTCTGAACTCAGAGCTCTTTGATGATTCATATTTCTTTGTGAAGTCATCGGATACTGAGAAGAAGTTCTCTCCGTTATGCTTGTCAGATAGGGTTATCGTTATTGAATCCGCATTCTCAATGTTCGTATCACATGATATTGAATATGATGGAAAGAGACCAGGATAGAAACCGCATGATGCATATGTTCCGTCTGTCTTCTCAACAACACAAGCATATGTATTGTCAGTAAATTCCAATAGGTTATAATGGAAGCTCTCCTTGTATGATGAAAACGGAATCTTGAATGACAGTGAATGCATTACATCTTCTCCGTCATATTCCTCAGTAAGGGACAGTGTATCCTTGATGAATTCAATCTTTTTGAATCCGTCATTTGTATAGAGTATCGTTCCGTCCTTATCCTTTGAGGAATAGTCAGATTCATTCAGCCATAGGTTCATAGGTACTGACATCCTATATCCGCAAGGTCTTTGAATGTCATCAAACTTCTCATTTCCAACAATATGGAGAAGAGGGAAATTGCTTGTCAATGATACGGTATATGTTGTTGATTCACCCTCTGAGTCCAATGTGTACTTATATGTCCACAACGGATTGAGCATCGGATTCAACAGCCAACACTCACCGCTTGCATCTTGGAATCCAATCCACTTGTATCCAACCAAGCTTATGTCATATCCTTGAACCTTGAACGTTACTGTATGTGAGAATGAGAATCTTCCGTCTATTGAAGATTCTTCACTCACCTGAACTGTGTCACACCGTACCGTAAGAGGCTTGCCTTGAAGGGATATATGAGTACTGTCACCATCAATTGATATTGACCTTAACAAGTCATCATTGAATAGAAATACAGTGCCTTTCAAGGAATATATTTTATAATTGCTTTTATCTAAATCGTAATTTGTTACCATTACTTGTCTTATATGTAATAAACATATAAGAAGGCAAAAAAAAGGGTTGACAGTCTTTGAAAACTATCAACCCAATGATGTTATATATTGTATTGTGTTCTTTAAAATACCTTAAGCACCAGCACCAACAACTGTAGAGATTGCACCTTCAGCCAATGGAAGAGCAGACTCAGTTACGTCAGCGGTAAGAGTGATTGTCATACCGTTTGTTGCATCAGCAGAACCACCTGCATTTGAAGCAGCAGAAGCCTCAAGTCCAGTCAGACGACCGAATGCGATATAGCTTCCCTCAGCTGTCTTTGCAACAACGAAGTACTTACCTAATGACAATGCATCAAGAGCGTTGTGCTTGTCCTTGTCATATGTACCAGTCACAGAGAATGTGATGGTCTGTGTTCTGTATCTTGCACCGTTGTCATTTGTCACATATTCGTCAGTGAAGCTTGCTGAGTTCTTTGCAGGCTCAATCACATGGAACTTTGCCGAATCAACCATTGTGATGCCACTGATTTCATCACCTTGGGTTGAAAGAGCTGTAGTCTTAACGTCAGCGAAGTTAGCAACATAGAGAGTAACAATCTGTGGAAGACTGTAACCGCAAGATGTTGACCTCAATAAATCTTTATCTAATGCACATACTGCCATTATAAAATTCCTTAAACTTAATTATATTATTAACCCAATATTGTAAATAATTCAGGCAATACCACACCAACAGCGATATTGGAGATGGCTGCAACCCTAAATGTATTATCCAAAGTGGTTTCTCTCATGTCAATCAATTTGTACTCAATATGGCTATCAAATGTATCATAACCCAATACCAAGTTCATTGCTGGACCGAATATAGCCTTGTTCTTTGACATCATTGTAGGAACTACTTGGAAACCGTATACGTTGATTGTACCGTCAGGATTCTTTGAGTAGTTTCCGAATATCTGATTTTGAGAGTTACCAACTGACAACTTGCCCAATGCAACTTCCAATACCTTAACGTCACCGTAGTTCATAAACACCTTGTAACCATCAGTTGGAACGTCCTCAGCAGAAGCCTTCTCAAGACCCTTCATAATGAGAGCCTCAACTTGACCTATGATGTTGTCAACTGTGAATGTCTCACCAGTTACCTTCTGAGCCTTTGCCTTCAACTGTTTCTCCCAACCGTCAACTACCTTGAGATAATTCTTTGTGGTTGCTGTACGAGCTGTATCACCTTGCCATGCAATCTCTTGGTATTCCTTTGCCATCTGCTTGCGCAAGCGGTCAAAGTACCAATCTGCGAAGGTCTGTGGAATGCCACCAGCCAAGGAGATTGAAGTCTGGTCAACGAGGAATGTATTCCAGAATGTATCGTAGCAGTTCTCTTGGTTAACCTTGATAGCCTTAGGCTCAATGAAACTCTCAGCCAATGATACCTTACCCTTTGGTGAGAAAGGACATGTATATTCCTGCCATGCCTCACCCATGTCACCGCTGTAAATCTTTGTCTTTCCTTTGACACCGTCCATATAGGTAACGCCATAATTCCTAAGGTCAATATCGTAGACATCCTTTGCGAATATTTCCTGCGCTTCCTTGCCACTATATGTCAAACTTGAAACGTCAATAAAATTTGCCATTATTAATAATGTGTTATTTATAAAAATACTTTATTGTCTGATTAATATAAGGAGACATTCATAATCTCCTTTATTGTAAACATACATGAATTTTTTTGACTCTAAATCATTTTAGCCATCATGTCCCTCCAAGATGAATATGTAGATGGAGTTCCGTTCTGTCCGTTCACATTTATAGGATTTGTTGAAGGCATCTTGCCCAAGTCATTAACCTTCTCAACCAATACGTTATTAGCCTCCTTCAATGCTGAAATCTCCTCCCTCAAGGAAGCAATCAAGTCATTGAGGTGATTACCATCTTCAACCTTTGGTTCTTGTACAGTTGGCTCATTAGTCTTTGGGTCATCAACCTTAGGCTCTGTTGGCTTTGGTTCTGTAGTCTGTGGCTCTTGTACAGTAGGTTGTGGCTCTGTAGGTTTAGGGTCATCTACTACAGTTTGTTGCGGTTCTGTAACGATTGGCTCATCAACCTTAGGTTCTTGTACTGTAGGCTGTGGTTCGTTAACTTGTGGCTCATTGACCTCCATCTTCTCTTCCTTCTTGCCAAGTGCTTCGTTTACGATGGACTTTAGCTTTGACCAAAATGATTCGTTCATTTCAAATGCATCCTCTTTCTTTACCTTTGCGAAGTCCTCAAGGTCAATCATTGCCTCAACAGAGAAACCCTTAAGCTCTCCGCTCTTTATTCTCTCCCATACGTCATTGTTGTTCACATAGAATCCGCAGAACCAAGTACCGATTGGAAGTGACTTGTCAAGTCCTACGCTTACTGACTTGTCCTTGTCCATATCCTGCTTAATCCAACTCTCAACCATGAACACCTCATTGGCATATTCCTCATGCTGTATTGTGACATTCCCTTGTCTGTAGTTCATCATGTAGTCCCTTGCCATTCTCTCAATGCTCTCACTAGTGAATTCAAGGTAATACTCATTCTCTCCGTCATTTCTGTATATTGGGAAGTCAGGTCGTAACACAGCACCGTATACCATGTGTTTCTCATCAGTTGAGAATGCCTCCTTAACGATAGCCTTATCCTTGCTTAGGAAGACAAAGTCACTCTCTATTGCTGGTTCCGTTACCATTGATATAGCCTCAGTCTCACTATCAATGCCAACCTTGTATTTCTTAATCTTCTTTACGTCCATTTGATACATAATGTATATATAGATTAACATATTGATTGAGAGAGATTAATCATCTTCTTCATCCTTTACAATCCTATATCTGTTGATGGTGTCTTCATCCTCATATACGACATTTCCATACTTCTCATGATACCATTCAAAATGATACCCATCAGGAACTTCATATCTCAGGAGACCATTGTACTGCGTTGTCTCCTTTGTCATCTTGTCAAAGTTTTCTCTCATTACAAACAAATTGTAATATTATTCTCAATTAATGGTCGATAGAATTCATTCATATTATCCAACCACTTTCTAAATATCTTTCTTAATGTTCTCATTACATATTCACATATACAAGCGATTGGAATAACTAATATATGGAATATGAAATGTCTGGAAACGCCTAATTTATTGACATAGGTCATTTTAGGTTATATGTGAACCCTATACCAATATACATATCAGGCTTTCTTGAAAAGACACCATAACCTACACCAATTGTCGGATATATCTTGAATCGTTTGGTATCCTTCATAGGAATTGTCTTTATTATGGTTTTATTTACGCTGTAAGACGTTTTCTTAGCCCATATGGATAAACTATCCACCTTAGGATTAATTCCGCTTACAACGACATGAGCACCAACGGAATCATTGTCAATGTCATATGTCTTCCTAGTAACTTGAAGTGTTGTGTCCTTATGTATCCTCTCTTGATATACAGTATCTGTCTTGGAAGGAACTAATATTGTATTCGGAACCTTTACTGTATCAATCTTGGTGAAGGTGTCAACATCAATAACAGTATCTATTGTAGGAGTTCTGGATTGGAATCTTTCCCTTGATATCCATGGTGACAGGAGTATTGCAGTTACTGCTGCCGTTACTATTACCAATAGGAATATCTTAATCGTCTTTTTGCTTACCATTCTCAATCTTGAAATGCTTAAATCTGTAACTGTAATCAATTCCCACCAATGCGCCACTGAATGTCAATACCTCTCCAACTGCTGCTAGTACCGATGCATCAATAATGCCTACTGGTGGGATAAATAGGGATGTCCATAATAACCCAATCCCTATCAATGCGCATATGAAGCCGAAGAAAAACTCTATCGTCATTTTCTGTTTCTGTGATAATGAAATGTTCATTAATTAATGTATTGTATTTATATCATTAACATATAATGCATTTCTTTGTCTCTAATGCTGTTTATTTGCGATATAAACGCTTATCTCCTATGAGATGACTAATTGTACGTCTAAACATTTTTAACGCCTTAAAACGCAAAAAAAAGAGCCTACAGTCATTCATTAGACCATAGACTCTATATTATGTATGTTATTCCACACCAGCTAATGTGCGAACCTTGTTCACCTTGTCTTGTGCCTTGATGATATCAACGACTGATACGACTGAAGGTCTTCTTCCGAATTCCTCGAACATAGTTATGAGCTTGTCATTGATGTCAAGGTCTGTCCTAAGTGAAGGTATCTCTCCTCCGTTTGCGAACTTGGTCTTTGCCATAGGCTTTGGAAGTGCCTTCCTTGACGAGTAGAATGTTACTAGGTCATTGAGGTCAACCCTTCTCTTCTTTGAGTTGATGAATTCAAGTATATCAAGGTTTGCTGACGTTGACTGCTTGTTGGTGATGAACTCACCTCCTTCAACCTCTGCTCTTCCTCCCAATACCTTTATACCTCCTTGAGAGTGTGACCTTCCTTGTATGATACCACCGTTTGCATACTTCTGAGACTTGATGAGTGCAATCTGAACTGCTCCAAGAGTTCCTGCCAAAGCTCCCATTGCAATACCCACTGGTACGAATGGCTGTGTTGCCAAACCGTTTGCTGTAGCCAATGCGGTTGAGATTATTGCAGATATGACTGCTCTTTCCTTTTCTTTCTTTCTCTGCTGCAACTCAAGCTTCTCTTTCTTATCAACTTCCTTCTTCTTCTCGTTCTCAATCATCTTCTGTTGGGCTAGGGAAGCTCTCTGTGCTGCCATCTGGGCATTCAAGTCATCAATCAGCTTCTCCCTTCTGTCACCCCTTGCCGTTGCAAGCTCATCCTCAATGCTATCAATGTTGTTTGCATATTCTTGTGTTATGTCTTTCTGCTCTTGAAGCTTCTCCTCGTACTTGTCAATCCATTTGTCAAGGTTCTCAATCTCCTTGTCATATGATGCATCCTGATTTGCCCATACTTGGGATAATACGTCTTGAATGCCTTGTCCTATGGCTTGGATATATGTATTTATTGAATCAATGAACTTTCCGATGCTGTCCTTTGAATCTGCCTCAATCTCCTTGAGTTTTCCCTTCACATATTTAGCCTCCTCATTGAGTTCATTATTTGCATTGGTGAAATCTCCGAATGATATATCTTCGTTTTGAAGGTCTTCAATAAGTGCCTCTTGTTCGTTTTCGATATCTCTAAATGCAGTGGTATACATGAGTTTTGCTTGCTCCAAGTTCTTTTTGGTACTTCCAAGGTCTATGATTCCCCATGAATTCCTTACCTCTCCATGATTCTCAAATATAGCATCAGCAGCAGTAACTAGAGCCTTGATGTCTTGAATTTCATAATCGAATACTTTCTTATCCGCATCAAGCAATCTTTTTTTATGCTCCTCATCTGCCTTTTCAATTTTATCATGATATTCCTTGTCTGCTTTCAGCTCAGCTTTACGCCTTTCATCATTGATAGCCTTAATTCTGTCATTGTGTCGCATCAAGTCATTCTGAACCTCAGTCTCCGTAGCTTTCCCAAGCGACACCTTAGCCTTGTTAGCCTCCTCAAGCTTATCATAGTAGTCATTTTCCTCCTTAATCATATCATTATACTTGGTATCTATTGCAGCAATTGCTTGTCGTTTCTCTACGTCAGCTTGCTCCATTTCCTTTCTCCTAAGTCTAATGCTATTCCTTACAATGGTATCCTCGTAATCTTCTAGGAAGTCTTCAAGTCTTTTCTGTCTATCGCTATATACATCCCATAGGTCGGATTTTTCTGTGTATTGCCTATACAATTGAGTATCTGCTAATTTCTCAAGGTAGTCTTGTGATACTTCATTCTCCTTATAGAAATTCTCAAGCTCATTCTGAAGTTTCTTGTACTTCTCTTCGTTAGCTTTTATGCTATCCCTAATTGGGTCTAATGCGCTTTCATCAGTTACTATTGCAGTAGCTATTGAAGACTTGTCAGATTCTATTTCATTCTTCAGATTTTCAAGCTCATGTACCATATCAACGTATTCCTTGATATAACCCTTAACCTTAGGCTCACCATCAAAATAACCTTGAACTTCATTATATGTACTCTGCATTCTGAAGTACTTTCCTTCCAATGACTCTGGTAACTTTGACAACTCGTCATTGAGTCTTTCAGCAGAATGTGTGATTCCATCCAACATGTTTTCCAACTTGATGTCATTGACTTGCTTAATGAGAGATGATGCGGTCTTTGAAAGTTCTTCGAATGTCTTGTCAACGGCATCCTGCAATTCCTTCTCCATTGCCTTGTTCAATGCTGATACAACCTCATTGACCTTTGCACCATTTTCCTTTGCTGCCCTTATCCTATCCTCATATGACTTCCTTATGGTCTTCAACTGCTTTGCAAGACCGTCCTCCATCATTGTGAGTTCTACATTGTAGAGTTCCTTGTCAGCTGTTAGGAGTTTTCTGTTGTTTTCCTCCTTAAGTCTCTTTGCATTCTCAGCAGCTTGTTTGTTCTTTGCAGCTATCTCTTCATTGTACCTCTTGTTTTCGTCTGCTAAAAGACGGTTTCGCTTCCTATTTACATTAACAATCCACTCAGTATTTCCAGTATACTTTACTACCTCTTCCTTGAAGTCTTGGTTAATCTGTTCAATTGCCCTCTGATGTGGGTCTCGTATTCCTTCAATCCAAACCCTAGACATTTCATTTGGGTCAATGTTGTTCATCGCATCATTAAACCTATTGATTTCTCTTATGATATTCTCAAATCTAGCCCTTACCTTCTCATCTGGAATATATTCATCCAAGTGTGCTATGATAGACCTAGTAGCCTCGTCATTGTTCATCTCATCAACAAGCTTCTTGACTTGTTCCCTTGCCTTAGGTGCTGTGAAGTCAATGTCCTCCATCTTGTCAAGCAAATTCATAGCAATGCTGTTTCCTACTCTTTTTGCTGCATCATCAGTCTGATTGACGGTTGTTAACAGAGACCTAACCGAATCTCCGAATCCTTGTCCATATTTTTCGAAATAGTCTTTACCTTGTCTTGCGGCTTCAGTCAATTCAAGATATTTCTTCTTGGCTTCATCCAAATCCTTATATGCGACTGCACCAAAGCTTCCGACATTGGTAATCTGAAATGACTTTCCGTCACTTTTTTCTGGAATCTTAGGAGCTGAGAAATCAAGACCTGCTTTGTCCTTACCTATAAGATTAGCCCTTTCCTTTAGAAGACCAATCTGTTCCTTGATGTATTTGTTCTCATTATCCAATGCCTTTTGCATGTACTCACCATAGCCAATCTTTCCACTTAGATAATCATTCTTTAGTGCATCACCTAAGCTTTTGTATGCTTGCTCTGATGACTTGCATGCTGCGTCAAACTCACTGAGAGATGCCTTTGAACTATCAAGTGATTGAACGAAGTCTACAACCTTCTCTATGAGCCATGAAATACCAGTAATTATAAGACCGATAACTAATCCATCAAGAGCAAGCTTGAAAGCCTTTGTAGCGATTGTTGCAGCCTTTGTAGCCACTGTAACAGCTACTGTTGTTGCCTCTTGTGTCTTTAATGCTGTTGTTGCTTTCTTTGATGCATTTGCCTCCTGTTCCATGCCTTCTGCCACATTCTCAACGACACCTTGTACCTTATCAGACGTATCCTTTATTCCAAACAGCTTGTTGACGAACTTGTCAATTGATTCGTATGCCTTGTTGAAGTATCCTCCTAGGAATTCACCTGTATTCAACTGCTGCTTTATCTGCTCCAATCCGCTTACGATGGACTGCAATGACATAAGCTTCTGTATGGTCTCGTCAATGCCGTCAATGCCGAATAATCCTTGAAGACCTCCTCCAATCTGACCGATTGCTGACAATGATGTGAATGCATCTAACATGGCATCCATTCCCTTTGATGATGCCTTAAGGTCATTAACGGCAGATTTGGCTCTCAATACAGCCTTATAGAATTCATGATATGTCTTCTCTAGTTGCTTGAATTGCTGCGTATTCTCCTTTCCGTTTACGCTGAGATTCATTATCTCATTGGTAAGGGATTTCAATGCTTGTCTTACATTGTTATATTCCTTTATCTGACCGTTTACGCTAATACGAATCTTTTCATTGGCATCAGCTGCACCATCAAGGGAAGACTTGTAGTTTCCAACATTCCTTTCGGACTGTCCCATGGATTCCTTAACTTGATTTAACTTGGTATTCAGGTCATTTGAAGACTTCATCAATGAGGAGAACATGTCACTGTCAATGTCAACCGTCTTCGTTACGGTCTTTATATCCTTCAGCTTTGCCTCTAACCCTTCAAGTGTATTCAAGTCATATTGGTCATTGAAGAGTCTTTCCTTTGCTGCAATCTGTGACTGAATGTTCTTTACTTCCTTGAGCTGTTCCTTTGCTGCCAAGAGTGATTGGTATTCCTCACCTCTTGCATCTGCAATCCTCTTCTCGGTCTTCTCAATCTCCTTCATGGTGGATGACACATTCTCTGCTTCCTTCAGTTCAACCATGAATCCCTTTCCTTGAACATAGGTTGGTTCTCCCTTTGTCTTGGAACTGTCAACTGAACCTAACGGAACCATCTTTGAAGATGACGTTGATTCACTTGTACCAACGTCAATCCTTGCAAGCTTCTCCTTGTCCTTTGCAATCTCACCTAGGATATTCTTTGTCTTGTTGAGCTCTTGGTTTGTCTTCCTATATTCCTCAACTGCGGCTGCTGCCTTCCTAGTTATTTCATCCATCTCAGATGACGCACCATTACCGATAGGATTTGTGACACCCTTTCCCTTGAGTGCCTCAATCCTATCTTCAAGTGCATCAAGCTTTGACTTCAGAGCATCAATGCTTTCAATTGATTCCTTTACACCGTTTATTACAATTGTGTAAACTTTCTTATTATCTTGAGCCATATTCTTTATGTTTTCTTGATTAGTTTAAGCGATACCTTGTCAATTCCGCTTGGGTCATATCCCTCCATCTCACTTACAACATACAAATCAGAGTCAAAGTGTACGAATGAGCCGTTCTTTATGTCCTTGTACTCACTTGGTGACATATATACGTCAACGTTCACATAGTTGCTGTCAAGCATAGGATTACATGTGAAATACTCCGTCAGTATGCTTTTCTCACTGTCCTTGTATGAGAGATTGAAGTCATCCAAATGATTCGTAGGAATTGAGAATTTGACGAACTCATGGAGATTGTCATGTAGATATACGCCATCTGTTGAAGGTTTCTGTCTGAACCAAAATCTCTGAGATAGTGAATATCCGTCATGTTTCATAGCCTCGTCATATCCGTATCCGTCTGCCATGTATTGAGATAATTCTATTACAGGTAACAATATCAGCTTCTCATTAGTATCCTCATTTCCATTAACGTCGACATTCTTGAACTTGAAGATGTCATAATATGTATATGAGAAATCCGTCTGAATGTCCTGTGATGATGTCTCATATGTATCATCATTGAGCTGTATCACAGTATATCCGCTGTCACCATAGTCATACCAATCGGCATCATTGATATGGTCTTGCGATACCGTCTTCTCAAATCCCCATTCATCCTTGTTTATCTTGTACTTGACTGACATAGACCTAGGATATGATATATATTCAGACTCTGCCTCATATTGATTAATCCTGTCATCAATGTCAACAGCATATCCTATTCTAGAATTAGGAGTCTTCTTAACGTCTATCGTTACAGTATTACCCTCAGTCTTTATCTCAAGGTTGAACGCCTTCTGTATGTTTGATATCCAATCAGATGCCTTAGTCTCATTGTTTGTGAAGTCAAATAGGTTTAGCTGTGTAGGAAACTCTGTAGGTGAAGATGCACTGAAGTACTTGTCATTCCTTAATGCTTCCTCTCCCCTATTTGTTATCGCTTGTACTGTAAGCCTTCCGTCAAGTGAATATGCATATCTCTGTCCTTCATAATCCCTCTGTATAGCCATAGGTTCAAGTATGTCATTCCTCTTTAGATATGTGAGACATGTAACAGAGAAACTTCCATTGTTTCCGCTCTTCGTCTTTGTAAGCGTATGACCTGCATTTTTATATGTATTTGACTGATATTCCGTCGCCTTCTCCTTTGTCTGTCCGCTCTCTGCATATAATAATGTCATACCGCTTACTGTAGCAAATATATTGTTGTATACAGATGAAAGCCTTGACCATGAATATCCTCTTCTCATTACGGATACACATTCACTTCCCATTGAAGAATATCCGCATATGAATGCAGTTGATACTGCTTGGTCATATGGGAACATTCCGTCTGATGGCACATATCCCAATGACTTGTACTTGGATGATAGGGATGATGAGGATGATGGCGAAGTAACACCTGGTCTATTTCCGAATCCTCCGTTTCCAAAGCTTCCTCCACCGTTGAATCCTCCACCCAATGACTGGTTTCCGAATCCGCTGTTCTGATTTGATATTACAGTTGTTACAATGTTATCTGTCTTTGTAGGAGATGTTGCTCCTTGAAGCTCCTGATGTGGGAATGATGTGCGCCATTCATATCTGTTGTCCTGTGTTGAGCCTGTATATCCGTTTCCCTTGATGGTATATGTCTTGTCATTCGGATTACCTGTCTCATATACGATATTGGTATCTCCCTTTATCAGTTCAACGTTATTGTCATAGTTCTTTACCAACTGTATTTCCAATGGACATGTGTCAAATGAATCCTTGGTTATTGTCATCTCCCTCTTCTCGAATGCATCTTTGGAATTGTATGTGGCATTCCATTGTTTTGCCTTGAATGTTGTCGTTGACTTATCCAATTTTATATTCCTGCATTCAAACGTTATCTTGTACCATCCGTCAGTAGGAATCACAATCACCATCTCGTTTGGGTCATACATATATGACTTTGTGTTTGATGTTACGGTAACGCTCTTGTTATTCTTTGAATCAAGCATTCCATACAAGAGTATCTTGTCGAAGTTATACACAATAGAAGTATCTCCATGAAACTGTGACAAATCAGTCATCCTACCGTCGACCCTATAAAATGGGTATGACAAATCTTGGACAATTCCTCCGTTTCCAATCTTTGATGTCGTAGTACCGTCAGATAGTACTGATGACTTGTTGTCCCAATGGAATGATATGTCAACCTTTCCGAAGAGAGGATTTCCTACATTGTACATAGGCACTTGCTCGTCATTGAGATTTACTGACGAATATACGTTTGACAACCAAGGGTCAGTGAATAGTGAACCGTTTACTGTATATCCCTCCTTCTCGAACAGTTGTCTTATCTCCTCGCTTACGTTTATTGATGGGAAGAATGACGAATGATAGAACTTACAGTACTTGTCTATTAGGAATTTTGAAGTATATGTGTTTCCCACTTGGTCTGAACTTACATAATCCTTTTGGAACACTCCATAGCTCAGGAATGGGAAATAGTACTTTGATGACATGTCATTGTTAACAGCATTTATCGTTGTTGCTCCGCTGTAGTCAATCATCCATTTATAATCAGTCAGCTTCTTCTCCTTGAATATGTCCTCCAATGTATTAGTCTTGACATTTACGAGATTGCATGAATACATCTTCTTTGATGCGTCATACTTCTCTATAATCATGCTTCCGTTGAATATCTCGTCTCCGTCAGCTACAACCTTTGCAGTATACCTTCCATGGAACTTGTTCAGCCTTGATAGGTTGTTTGCATAGTTGAATATCCTGTCATTGTTCGGTGTTGAAGGAACGTCAAACGAGAAGCTGTACTCTGACTTTGTAGTTGTTACCTTTGTTGGGTTGAATAGGACTGCATTGAGCCTTATTCCAAGTGAATCCTGGTCTTCAAGCTCAACCATCTTCCCATTAACCCACAATTCTATGTAATGCCTTGAACTTATCATTTTTTTTTACTCTTCTGAATATTGGTATTTTAATGATGCGGTATATAGTCCGCTGTAATCAGCTTCCTCCGTTACTTCAACGCTTGAAGGAATGATGTATCTCCTTATTCCGTTCTCCTCAACCCAAAGTCTCTTTGAACGTTCCAATGAATTGAACACCCATCTTCCGTCCTTCTCCATTATGTGAGTCTTGAGCTTTACGCTGAGTGAATTCGTTGATTTGTAAATCTTTTTCAACTCACTGTCATTATCCTCATAGTAGTCGAATATGTTCTTCTCATATGTCTCAATCTCGAATGAATGTGATTCCACTTCTGATGATGTGAAGTCGAAGAACTGTATTCCTCCGTATTCGTTCCTCCAATATACCCTCTTCCATGTTCCGCTTGCCTTTAGAGGCTTTATTACGTTGAATGTATATGTCTTTCCATCCAATACGATGTCAACATAATATATATTGTTTGCGTTATCCTTCGGTATCGTTATTGAATCGTCAACCAAGTTTGTATCATTAGCTGTGAATGTCTTATGATATGTCCTTGTTGATATTGTCTTCTTTGCAGAGTCCTTGAATTTGACTGTATATGACATGCTTGACGTTCCGCTAGGTCTCAGTATGGAGAAAGGTATTGTTTTTCCGTATGTGTAGAATACTATCGGTGTGTCACCAACTGCCATGTTCAGTGCTAGTGAGTTCGTAAGCGTCATGTACCTTGATGATGAATTTGCTACGTATCCGTTTGTCGTACATCCGCTGACCTTTCCCACATTTGTGATTCCTCCGTCCAATAGGAGTGCGTTAACTGATATTGAATAGTTACTTGTCCTTCCGTAATCTGATATGGTGGATAGTACTTGTGACATGTCGAATGCGCATTCATTTCCGTAGAATGTCTTCTCCAATGTGGTTATGTACTTTGTGTCACTCATTACGTTTGCAACAATCCTAGAACCTAACAGCTTTGACGTACTCTGTCCGTTTGAGAGCGATACGTTGTAAAGACTAGTAGGAATATTGGTAAGCAGCATATTCGTAGTATCAGTCACCTTAAGTCCTATAATCTTCGCAACTAGTTTACATGAGCCTCCGTCAGCATATATGTCATAGTTTGATGCGATGCTAGGACAAGAGTTAAGTGCCTTTGCTAGATACATGGCATTGGCTCCTGCTGAGTTTCCAAGATAGAATCTCTTGTTTGATGCATTTGAAGGATTCACAACACTTGTCACCGTCTCTCCTAGCAATGTTATGTAATACTGTCCGTCTGATGATGTAGATGTCGGTGATATGGTAATACTTATTGATGTAAGCGTTCCTACAACGTCATCCTTAACCTTCAAGATGTTGTGCACATCAGAGAATGTAAGCATGTTCCTAGGATTGCTCACTCCGTTATATGTCATGTTCATTTGTTGAAAAATTCGTCTATTATCTTAGTTAGTTCGTTGAACAGCTCTGATGACCATTCTCCGTCCCATTTACTGTCTATTGTTTCCAATACCTTGTACATGAAAGGTCTAGGTCTTATTCCATCCTCTGCTATTGCCCTACGTATTAGGAATATGGTTGAATTGTCAGTAGGAATGCCTCTTTTCTTTGCCCACTGTACTATAGGCTGTATTGGAGGGAACTTACTTCCTGCCTTCCTACCGCTTTCTATATAATATACATAGTCATTCAACAAGAGCTGTATTACTATATTACCGCTAGCCTTCGCATACATTTGCTTGAATATGTCTGAATTCGGTGCTATTGTATTACTTCCAACCTTATTGTTTACCAACATGGAACTAGCCATGATATCTGCCGTTATGTTCATTACATCCTCTGCGAATGCCTTTGCTAATAATGTGATATTATCCATTTCTAGGTAGCTTTATCGGATGAACATCAAGTTCCTTATCATTCCTATCGGTTACGGTTATCTCGTTGTCCTGTTCCTCTGTATCCTCATATGGCTCTTCATTGAAGTTATCTTGTAGAGTGCATAGAGATAGAGGAGATGGTGCCTGTAATACCAATGACAGCTTAACTCCGCTTGAATCATCGTCTGTATAATGTGACAATGTCATGATGGAATAGTCATATACTGATAGGATGCCATGATACTGAGGCATATTGTCTAGGTATGCCATTAGATTAACCGCAATATTGAATGCCTTGTCTTGATTGTCCAATATGTCATTGCCGTTATTCAATATGTAAATCTCAAATGAGACCTTGAATATGTCCGTCTCTATATTGATTTCAGAGATTGAAGTATCGTCAACATAGACTTGGAATCCCTTATGAGAGTTCTGTTGGTTATTGAAGCAGGAATCTTGATATTTGAATGTCTTCACACCCTTGTAGCGAAGACAGATGTTCCTGATTATATTAATGATTTCCTTGTACATTCTTAATGTTGTTGCATATACCATAAACATACAAAATGGGGGTACTAGTTTGTTGCTAGTACCCCTTATATTTATTATCTTCTTCTCGGTCGTATCATTTCCTGGAATTTATCTTCCTCCTTATCCACATTAGACCTTTCAGTAAGGTATGATATCAATTGCAATGCATCAACTAGATATTCTTGATAGATTTCTGCAACTTTTTCAATTTTCTCACCTGCCATTTGGTATAGAGTGCCGAGAAAACCCCATTTTGCTTGGAAGTCTCTATATGCTTGAGAATGTGGTTTATTCCCTCCTGAATTTCCAAAGACAACTGGGAAACTTGAAGAGACATGCTTGACAATTCCAAAAAAAAACTTACAATCGGCATTACCTTCATCACACTTACATTCTTCCAAAACTCAATCCTTGAAGGCAATATCTCGTTCTCGAACTTTGCATCAAATATCTCACCATCTTTCCTACATAGGATTGCTAGCATTGAAGCATAGTTGTGCTTGTCTCCCTTAAGTGCGGTATCAAGTGCGACATATTCACCGAACTTCATCTCATTCTCATTATGTACTGTGTACTGAACCCCATCTATTGTTATCTTGTTTGAAGGTTTTCCAAAGTCTGGCTGTTCATGCAGCCAATACATCTTTCTCAATAGACTGTCAGTAAACTCTATTGGGAGTTCGTTTATCTCGTCCTTAGTTCTATCAGTCATCAAGTCCAAGACATCTCTTACGTCAAACTTCCTTTCCTCATCTCCATCATAGAGTCTCTCCAATTCTTGAAACTTTCCTAATGTAAGGTCATCCCAACTTGATGGAACCTTCCATTCTCCAAAATCCTTTTCTACTGTTATCTTAGCCATCTGTTATTCGTATTTATGAAACCTATTCCCTTTGATAGGGATGCTTGTATGTCTTTACTTGCTCTTAGAGCAATCGCTAGTGACATTACAGTATCATCATGCCCATGTGCTGCCGCAAACGTCATCTTCCTTGACTTTGATATGCTCACCGCAAAGTCACCCAATTCTGCGTATAGTCTCTTGTTATCCTTCTCGAAATGCACTTCCCTATTGACAATTTCCATTGCAAGGGATGTTATAATCTCTTCCTTTGATGAATTAGTAGTTGACCATTCATATATCCTAGCCTTAAGCTTTGAGAGCTTCTTTATCTCATTTATCATAGGAGCACCTACACCGTTGTTCTCCAAGTAACATGCAATCGGATTTGATGAGTCTATAATTGAGGCTATCTCCCTATACTTCATGTCCATTGTACCCTTGATGACATATTGCTTGACTTGACCAATCTTGTTTATCTTCGTCAGTACCGTAGCATCAGTACCGTCACCAGATAGGTCTACGCCAATCCAACTCCTCTCACCGTCATCATACTTGTCAATGTCAAAGCATTCGGAATAGCCTTGGAAGAAACTGAGTGAATCATCTAGGAACTCACAGAGGTATTCCTGTTTGAATGATATCTCTGGTATTCCCTTCCTTATCTCCTCTATTCCCTCCTCATCAATGAATCCGTCATCATATATGGTCTTCTTCAATGAAAAATAGTTAGGATATTCATCTGACAATCCCCTCTGGTACATGTCATAGAATATGTTGTTCTTTCCTAGTGGTGTTGAGACGAAAATGCATATTCTACCCTTTGCCTTCATTGTAGGAGATAGAATATCGTTCCACAAGTGTGTTCCGTCTGGTTGTTCCTGCTTATGGAATGCGAACTCGTCACATATCAGATAATGGAATGACTGTCCTCTGAGTGCAGCTCCAGACTCTGCTGAGAAGAAATTCAATGTTGAGCCGAATATTGATTCAATGAACAGGTCACTTCCGTTTGCAGTCTTCACCATCTCCTTCGGCATTATACGTATAAGCTCCCTATACAGCTTCTTTGCAAGGATATAGTTCCTACATACATATGCTATGTTCTTATGTACGTATGTAAGCCATTTAAGGCAGAATATCTCCATGAGTGTTGTCTTACCGCTCTGTCTTGACCATGCAAATGTAAAATACGCCTTCTTTGCCCTTGGAGTATTAACCATTATCCATGCCTCCTTTTGGGACTTTGAGAGCTTTATGTCACATATCACCTTCATTTATCAGTCTTGTTCTTCATTTATTTCCTCGAACTCTCCATCTTCTATGTTGTCCACATTTTTGTTGTCTTCAGAGAATCCGAAGCTTATGCGAAGGATTTGCTCACTGCTGTTTGCTTGGACTGTAAGTGTCTTGTTCCTCTCTGGACCGAAAATTCTTGACATATCGTTCAATATATCCCTTGACAGCCTCAAATCGCCATTCTTCATGCTCTCATTGAACAACATCTCATATCTTGTATATAAGGTGGCAGCTAGGTTTTTATCAATCTCGTCCATGTTACCTTGGATTCTTGCTATTGCCGCCTTATAATAGCTCGCTGCCGTATCCCTTTTCGGAGTTACAGTCTGACCTTCATACATGCGGTTCATAGCCTTTGACATGATGTCATCCCTTGTTAGACCGTTGCATATGTCGCAGTATATCTGGTCAATTATCGTATCCACCCTCTTGAACTTAGCTGCTGCTGTCCTAGAGGTTGTCTTCCTGTCCTTTGCCTTCGGTTGATAGTGTCCTAACGCTAGTAATCTTGTCTTCCTAACCTCACCTTCAACCTTCTTTGACATTCTTCTTATTACTGTTTCTCTTCTTTGGTGTCTTATCAGTCTTTGCCGTCTCAGCCTTTATGCGCTCCTTGAACTTGTTCTTCTCATTAACAAGCTCGTTTATCCTCCTTCTGATACAGCTTCCGCAGTTTGTTGGAGGCACATTTGCAGATAAAATGCGGTTATAAGCCCTTGTCACATCATCTGAAGCGACATAGTACCCATCATCCATTATCTTTTCAAACTTTTCAATAAGCTTTATATCATCCGATGTCATATTTATCATTGTCTAAATCTTCAATCTTTATTGTCTTATTTTCTACGTCCTTTTTCAAACCCAGATATGTCATGAGTGCAAATAATATTCCAATGAACAGCATAACAAAATCACCGAATAGAAGTGATATTGCTGTACTCGTAACCCATGATACATGGAATGTGAAGCAAGGTCTGCATTCAAAAGCAGTGAACTTGAATAACCCATGTTTTGATGATAGGTCATAAACGTCAACTGCATAGTAACCTACTGTATATGCAAATAGTACAACTATCACCAAAATCAAAAATTTAATACATAGCATTGTAATATATTCTTATCATAAACATATAACTATCAAGAAATTAGGTAGCCATATGTTTCGTCAAATTTTTTCTCAATCTCCTTTTTTGTTACATTTTTCTTGAGCCAATGCATGACAGTGAGAACCTTCTTCCTAGCATTTGGTATCTTTGTCTTTTCACTTAATTCCTTGTATGTCATTCCACATAGGTGTTTCAGCTTGAAGAGATATAAATGGTCATTGTCAAAGTTTTTTTCCACCTTCATGATGATATATATGAGGGAGAAATCCTTAAATAAATCTCCTTGAATTTTCTCAGTTGATGATGTTTTTGTTGAGTTGAAGTATCTTTCGTATAACGCATGAATGTCATCAGCCTCTGAACGTTTCTTTACCCTTGCATATAGAGCTTCCCTCTTTATATTCTGACGGAATGCCATGAATGTATAGTTCTCGAATCCTTCATCTGACGAGTCCTCAATGCCTTTCTTTGATATCCTGTCATGTACCTTTAGGAATGTATCAGCAAGTACGTCCTCATCCCAAACATATCCTTTGTCATCACAGAACGCTTTCATCCGCTTCATAAGCTTCTTATAGTTATTACCGACATATGTAAGGTATCTCATGGCTATTTCATTTTTTTGTTCGTTTTCCACCTCTCTTCAATAGTTTGAACCTGTTATCATCCTCCGTTATCTCATATATCCAAGCGTCACTGTACAGCAAACCAAATCTCTCTCTATGTTCATCAGATTGATATCCCCTTGAATGTGTCCTAATTCTTGAGTAATACTTGAAATCAGTTACATTCAACAGATTCCATACAGCAGCATGTTTCGTTATTCCGTCAACTGTAAAGAAATTGATATAAAGTGGAATATGTCCCTTTGTTATGTGCTCAAGCAAGAGATAAGCAACCTTCTTGGATTCAATGAATATGTCTCCGAAATCCTGTATCTCATTGTAACGATTCTTCAGTTCAACAATTGCTATCTTTCCGTCCTTTGTTATTCCGCTAGCATCAGCACAAGCATATTTCTCACATTCACCGACGGTAGTGAACATTCCGACATCAGTTGATAGCTTTCGAAGCAATAGCATGTCCTGTGTCTCATTGTCATCAAAATATACCCTATCCATTGTTCTTTCTCTTCCTCCACTTTTTAACCATTATGCATACGCATGTCACAATGAACAAGATGATGAATTGAGCAATCATTGAAAGGTCATTGACCAACTTAACCATTCCTTTGATGAAAAATGGATAAACAGCTATCAATAGATAGACTGTAATAAAATAAAGTATAAAAAAAATCATTATAATAATAAATTGTTTTATACTAATAAATATAACGATGAAATGAAAAATTGCTGTTTTTCGTAAAAAAAATTGAAAAAAATTATGCTGTTAATCCAATGAAATAGTTAAATGGTTGAAATACAACTAGTTATGATGATTATAAAAAGATTGTTTGGATGCAAAAAATATAAAAAAAATTCATAGAATCGTTTATTTTCTATGAATGCGATATGTTAATGGTAGAAAAAGTAAGTATATTTTCCAGATTCATTATAATAAATAACGTTTTTAGGGCTACTAGTGTTCTATGCTAGTAACCCTTTTTTTAATTAAAAACGTTAATTATCGAAATGAAAGTAAAAATACACTTGCCTTGTTTATTTGCGTTCTAAGGCGTTATTTCTTGTCAGTAGTACAACTTATCAACCTAATAGTAGAAAGTGCATTCCTGAGCGTATATAATGCCTTAAATCAAAAGTAATAATGGGAATGCAGAAACGATAGAAGAAAACTGCAACTCCCATTTTTATATATAATGTTAAACTGTAGTGTCACTTCATCTTATCAATGATACCTCTTACTCTCTTAACAGCGGAGTTGAAGTAATCCCAGTTAATCTTTCCTTCACCTCTTTTCTCTGCTTCAATCAACTCCTCTCTCGTCTCATAGATGTCTCCAATTAATATATTTGAAATAAGAGAAGACTCAGTGTCAACCGAATAATGAAGCTTTTCCTTAGAAGACTCTTTGTCATCATCAAGCTTGATGAGTTTTATCTTCTTCGGCTTCTTTAGCTCAGCCAACAATTCTTGTTTTATAGCTCTCCTTCTCTCCTTTTCTGCTTTTTTCTTCTTTTCATGCCTTTCTCTTGAAAGTCTAAGCCTCTCTTGAAGTCTTTCTTTTGTCAATAAAACCATTCATAATACCATTTTATTATAAATATGTCATTGAATCAAAAATTACTGCATTTTGCTAACTTTTTCTGAATATTTTACAAACACACAACACATGTCAACGAACTATCTATCAACCAACAGTGCAAATATATACAAAAAATGTTAAAAAGATAAACATTTTGAGCTGTTTTTTTGCATTTCTTAATGTTTTTGCATATATTTGCGTCGAAATTTAACACTTCACTAGAATTTTTTAAATTGATGTGATATTTATTAATGAAGGAGCTAGGTAAATGGTGGTTGTTTTTCACCTATTCCAATAACCATTATCATCCTTCTTGATTTGAAATTAACCGAATTGGTGAGTAACATAAAGATAATATTATATGTGAAATGGAAAATACTGAAAAAAAAGTAGCAGCTCCACAAGTTGAAGAGGAGCAAAAATTGTATGAGAATCTTAGAAATTGGGATGATGAAATCATCAATCAGAAGATGGAAGACTTGGGAATACCAAATGTTAAATTAACATCAAAGAGGAAGTACATCCTAGGAATGATTGATACATTGGCAGACATTAATACCAAGAAATTCTTTTTGAGAAACTCTGATTTCATGGAGATTGCCAAGATAAGCAAGACACCGTTTGTAGAAACAATAAAGTACTTCTCAAAGCTTGGAATCATCAAAAGAGAAAGTGGGGTTAGAGGTAAAGCTTCTCAGTACAAATTTAATGAAAAGAACTTGAAGAAATTACCTATGAAAAACCAGACCTTAATTGAAAAAACAGACCAGACCTTAAATGGTGTAAGTGCTTCTGTACCAAGTGTTTATAGTGAATACAGTCTGGTTAAAAGGTCTGGTGAAAAACAGTCAATTGGAAACCAGCCCCCACAATCACAATCACATTCACAACTACATCCACAGTTACAACAACAGTTACAACCAAATTCATATTCACAGTTACAACAACAGTTACAGTTACAAACAAATTCATATTCACAGTTACAACAAAATTCACAGTTAAAAGAACATGAACAAATAAAAGATGATTTAGTTATGAACAATATTGATAATACATTAATGGAAGAGTTACTTAATAAAGTAAATGAATTGTATGAAAAGGTAGATAGTATCTATAATTTAATTAATGATGATAGAAGAGTTCAGTCAGAAGTAAATAGAAAATTGTTAGAAGGTATTAAGAAACTGCATAGTTCTATTTCATCTTCTATGAATAGCAATGAAACAGTCTCTTCTATTACAAGTAACAACAAAGAAGTTCAAGCAAGTGTTAACAAAGAAGCAACAGTCACAACAAACTGCAAGGAAATAGACACTTCATCTTCTACTTCAACTCTTGATAAGATTATGTCATTTCAAGTAAGGTCACTTACAGAGCAAGAACAACAGACTAGTAAACTTCAAGAAGCTTCAAAGCAAACGTCAGAGGCTAACACCAAGGTAACAGTCGTAGAAAACAATTCCAATGATGGTGAAAGAAACTACGTTCTAAAGAAGTTGGAATGTGAGATTATTAAACCATTCAAAAGTTCTATTGTCAACGCCAATAGCTATGAGAAATTGATGAAGACCCAAGAAGACTTTAACAAAGTACTTAAAAAGTACTACAACACTCACCAAGATGTAATAACCATATCTGACATTAAACCTTTTTCAAATGAACTTAGAACTGTCTTTCAACAGAAGGAAGAAGAACTTACATCAAAGGTTGATACCAATGAACCTTCAATCAATAGCAATGGCATAGTTCAATCAGAAGATGATAATACCAAGGATTCAGAGCAAAAACCTTCCAACGAAGAAACCGTAGAAGCAACAGACGTAGAAACAAGTCCAAAGGAGGATGAAACAGATAACACTCGATTTCAACATAATGATAAAACCTCTACGGAATCTGAGAATTGTCAAGAGAAGGAAGATTCTACCGCAGAACCAATTACAGTTGAGAGCGAGAATGTTCAAGTTTCCGAGACTGATACACCTAATTGTGAAGAGAAATCCCAAGATGAACTAGACAAGGAATTTGAGAAGGAAACTTCAACAATGTTTTTGATAGATGATTCAAAGAAGACAGTTCAATCAAAGAAAGTTGAAGAAGTTCAATTCCCAAAGACTGAAAAGATTGTTCTTAGCAGCGAAGAGCAAAAGCAATTCCAAGAGCTTATCGGTAATCAAACAATAAACTGTTTGCTTAAAGACTACAGTGCCGAAGACGGAGATAAGTACGAAGTGATAAAAAACGAACTTAGGAAGATTATCGCTATAGGTAAATACCAAGATAGAGCTGTACAAGCATACTTGAACGAATTGGAAGGCAGAGGATACTTCTGTAACCTTGAAGACGTAACTGTTCCACTCGAAAGCACCAATAAGGATACAGTAACAGCAACAGTCTCAACACCAAAAGAAGGTAGTATTGAAGAGTTTCTAAAGGACAAAGCTGACAACATCAGAAAGAATGCTGAGGAAAACGGTAGTGAGCTTCCATTCGGAAATAACCAAAAGAGCAGATACCAAGAGAATGAAGAGGAAACAGTTGAGGAATCAAACAGTGACGAACCAACTGATGAGGAGATAGCAATGGCTGCTACTAGCCCATATGATGAAACAAAAGATGCTATATTTTAACTTAAAGACTTTATGCAATGACTAGTGAATACACTTTAAATGATGAAATATCTACTCTTAGGATTTGGTTTGATACCAAGCCATTTTCTGATGAGATTCAAGAGACGATTAAAAATCTCAATGTCGGATTGATAACTGATGAGGCAAAGCAAATCTACCTCAAGGAAAGATTGGAAAAAAAACAAGTTCAAGCGAATTGATGAAAAAAGTTGCTCAACAATTTCGTTTTTAACTTTTTTTTATATATCTTTGCACTGTTAAAGAACAATAACACATAACAAAATTTAAGCTCAATGCATTTGTGAAGTCATTTCTATTAAAGAAGGGTAGGTGACTAGTGTATACCTATCGGTGGAAAGGTTTTACTTTTTCTCTGTTCTGCTTTCGCCATTCCACCATTCTTCTTTTTTGAAGACAAAGAGCTAATTTTGTTATGCAATAAATAGAACTAATATGTAAAAAAATATAAAATAGAAATGATAAAAAATGCATTTTACGAAGGGGAGGCGTTCCCAAAAGATTTTTATGAAAATGAATATTCATACAAGACAGTAGATGAATCAGAAAAAGAAAAGACAGTAGATAAGTCAAAGAAGAATGGTAGGTTCTTGCCATCGCAATTGATTAATTTACTTCCACCAATAGCAGCACAACTATTATATTATTTGTTCTCTTCAACATTAAGGAGTGATGGCAAAGGTTGTTTTTATCCAATGACATTTAAATATATCAAAATGACAGAAGATGAATTTGATTCCGCACTACAAACGTTGATTGACAACGGAGTGGTTGATGTTACTAGAATAGATGAAAGGGTATATGAGTATATCGTAAACTACGACAAAATAAAGGAGTTTGCTTTTCCTTTTAATGATATGCCTAACATTGAAAAAATCAAGCTTTCAACAGACATAACTTTCAGAAACATCAAGGCTAATAGTTCTTATGTCGAGTCAACCGATGTTCAATTGAATGAACTAGCGATGAAACTAACTAGTTCTGAAAGGTCAAAACTAATGGATATGCTAATGGTTTTAAAGGCAAAAGAAATGAATGGAGAAGATTCGCTGTTTGGTGAGAAAGAAAGACAGAGGAAAGTTAAAGACGAAATGGCTAGTGAATTCTTTCGTTTAAGTAAGAAGAATGTTTAAGAATAGTTCCTTTACAACCATATTCAAAACAGTTTTAAGCAATTCTAGAGCGCATTTATAGATATATTATTTTTTTCTTGAAAAAAGTTGTTCAATTATTTGGAATTTTAACATTTTTTATATATCTTTGCAATATAAAAAATATGAGCATGTGTTAACTCTATATATATGATGGGATTGACGGTTCGACATAGAGCTGTCTTCCCATTCCTTTTGAGATGAAGTATTTTTTTCTTTGTTATTGATTTTTATATTATTATGCTTTGAGGGCTATCCTATTTTGGGTAGTCCTCTTTTTTTTTGTTTGAGCCTCATAACGGAGTCGAACCGTTCTATCATGATTACAAGTCAAGCGTACTACCGATGTACTAAGGAGGCGTTTATTCAATAAACATACTAGTAAGTTACCAAGATGGAAATGTTAAAGAACGTTAAGAAACACATACCAAGTGTTAATGATTGTTAATACATTTTGGTATCTCAATACTTTTCTATATCTTTGCACTGTTAACGAACGATAGAGGTTCAGTTACTAGGGAAAGCCTTCGCCTACAAATTGGAAACTGAAGGCTATGATAAAAAAAACATATAATAAAAATGAAGAGTTTAAGAGAAATTGCAAACGAGTTTAAGAACACAAATGTTGAACTCACAAAGGAGAGTAGAATGGAATATGCCAAGGCAATCAAGAAACTAGTTCCTACGGTTGATGGTCATGCGGATTTGTCTGACATCGCAAAGAAGTGGCTAGATACAGTTGCAAGGGTCATTGGGACTGATTCCAATGAGATTGGTCAAGAAGACCGTAACGTCATGGCAAGAATCCTTGAGGTTGCTGCAACTCTCGTTGAGAACCCAACACCAAGATGCATCAAGACATCAAAGTCTGATTACAATAGACTTGTCAATGACTCAAAGATTGAAGAGTTGATTGAGGGAAGATACCGCAAGATGTCAAAGCTTGAAAGTGGTGAGGTTGTCATATACGAGATTAAGGAATAGATAATACTGAAAAGTCATCAAATTCGTTGTTTATATTAGCTATAAGGCGTTATCTCAACTGAGGTGGATAACTATACTACAAATAAGATTTGAGGGCTTCTACGACGATATTTTATTGTATTATTTTTTTATAACTTTTAGCATTTAAAGACTGTCGGTTTGAGATAAATAGATGGTATTTTGGGGACAACTAACGAGTTGTCCCTTTCTTGTTTTATGGTAATGAATGGAAGTTACCCAGATTGAAATGTTAAATGTTGTTAATGGATTTGGATATACCAAATATTTTTAATATCTTTGCATTGTTACCAACTGATTGTAATTAGTTAATAAATTTTGATTTGTAAACTTAGACATTTTAGAGAACTTATTTGTGATAAATAGGTAATCTGTGGGATGACTAGCGAGTCATCCCTTTCTTGTTATATACTAGTATGAAGTAGGATTGATTTTAAGGCTGTTTATTTGCGCTATAAACGCTTATCTTCCATTGGACGGATAATCTATCCACTGAAAGATTTTAAAGCATTATAACGCAATTCCTGACGTTGTTATTTTTGGAACTTATATGAGTTCAGTCGGTTCATCCATCCCTTGAGAAAGACCTTCTGTGATGGGTTATTCTTTACAAGTGACTCATAGAACTGTTTTCTTCTGTTCCATATCCTCTTGAATGCTTCTTCTTGGTTCTGTGAGTTGATGCAAGATATTGTCTTGTTTCCTACAATACCATCTGCCTTCAATCCGAATAGAGCTTGAATCTTCTTGATTGTTCCATATCCGCTCATCCAACACCAATCCACAAGTATGTTTGCAATTGACTGGTTCTTTATCTCATCAGCCTTCCATTTATTCCAAAATAGCTTTGTGAAGATATAATCCCATTGCTCATTTGTCATTCTCTTCAAGTCATTCTTTGTCTTGTTCTTGCCATATACAGATTGGAATACAGCTATTGTAACACCACTGTTTGTAGCACCTCCATGGTCATTCTTTAGTTCTCCATAACCACCTTCCCATCTCTTAATAATTGGTATCAATTTGTTCTTATCTGCCATTGTTGTTTTGTTTCTGTTAAACATATTGTAGGATTGGATTTAAGCTATTATAGAACGTCAGGAAGGCGATATCTCCTGCTAGATTGACAATTATACCATCAAAAGATTTTAACGCCTTGTAGCGCAATATATGGCATATGCATAATTATGAAAAAAAGTTAATGAAATATTTGGTATTTACGAATATTTTGTATATCTTTGCCATGTAATCTATAAGTTCTCTACAAAAGAGAACAAACTCTTACAACTCATTCAATTTTATAATTTTAATTATCATCTAAAACTACTGGTTTGAGAGAAATCGGTATTTTAATGGGATGGCAAGCGAGCTATCCCATTTTTTTGTTTTATGGCAATTAATTGGATTAACACAGATTGAAATGTTAAATGTTGTTAATGGATTTGGATATATCAAATATTTTTAATATCTTTGCATCGTTACCAAATGATGGTAATAAGTTTAAATGAACTTTCGAATTTTATTTTTTCATAAATTTAGAGAGCTTGTTTGTGAAAATAGGTAATCTAATGGGATGGCTATCGAGCTATCCCATTTTTTGTTTATATAATGTGTTGTAGGATTCGTTTTAAGGCTGTTTATAACGCCACAGGAGCGTTATCTATACCTAAGTGGTATAAGTATACACTCGACATATTTTAACGCCTTAGAACGCAAATATATAATTAAATAGAAAAAGGGAAATGTCACTTGGACAAATCCCTTCTTTATGTTAAATGTTACAATAGGTCAACAAAATACCTTGATGGTGTCAATATCTGGGCATTCGGATTCGGTTCATACATGGCTTCTGGTGAATTACAGTATGGCACATATAATGGGAATGATTTTGAATGCGAGTTTAGCCACATTATCAGTGATTCCTTAAGTACCTCCACTTGTCTTCTAAGATTCTGCTCAATGTATGTAATGTCCTTCAATGTAACGGATTCTGAGTTATCTGACTTTCCAAGTGTTATTCCAACCTCAGAGAAATTTGCCCATATGAAAGCCAATGACTCAAGACATGTTGCAAATGCTAGATATTGCCATAATCCTCCTTCTGTAAGCAATGTAGAGTTCTCATCTGACAGAGTGTTCTCATCAACTTGCTTCTGAATCTCATCATAGAGCTTGATTCCTATCACTGGAATGACCCATATCTTCTCAGCAACACCAATGTAGTTCCTTATCTCACTCAAATCATAATTCAACGGTATTGGTGAGTATTTCTTGAAGTATTTCTCGTTGATAATCATTGCTCTTTTCCCTCCTTCTTCTCTTCAACATTGTTATTGTCAATTGTCTTCTCATCAACCTTTGTCGGATTCATGCTTGTGCTTGATGAATTTCCGAATGTCAGAGGTTTCATTATCACCTCAGTATCAATTCCATTCATCTTCAACATCTGGTTCAGTGACTTTATGACCGATATCCTATTGTTGTTTCCAACAATCTTGTTGTATATCTCATATCCTACCTCCATCTTGTCAGCCTCAGAGGAGAATCCGCTCTGTCCTATGTCTGGAATTCCAACCAATGTGGATGTCGTTATCTGATGTCCTGCCAATATCCTCTGTACATTCCTTTGGTTTGCAGACTCATACAAGTTTACATTGCCGTTCTGTGTTGTGAAAGGAACAAATGAAGGAGATTCCTCATTCTGATTGTTCTTGAATGATATCAACAGTGAATTGGCATTCTCAGAGCCTTGGAACATCCTCTGTATGTTGTCAATCGTTGCCCTTCTCTCATCATCCGTCTCCACTTGGTTCAATACCAACATTCCGCATGGAACGAAGTTATTGACAGTTGTCTTCAAGTCATAGTTCAGGTATTCAATCTCTGACTGTATAGCCTTTATAGCAGCTTGGTACTGTGGCTGTGTATAATACACCATTGAAGGTGAATACTGTCTCTTGACATAGAGATACGGTTTTCCTTGCTTAATCTTTGATGAATCCCTCATGTCGAATGCATCCACTTGTATCGGAGGGAACATGGAGGTACGAGTCCAGTCATTGCATATCCAATAGGATGTTATCTGACCGTCACTGTCATATTCAGACCAACGAACCTTGTCAAGAGGAATATGCCAAAATGAGAAGGTCTTGTTGTCCTTGTTCTTTATGATTTCAATTGCATAGGAACCGTATAAGATATAGTCAAGCGATATATCTCTTATCAAGTCATCCCATGTATCCTTGTAATTAGGAACGGTTGCGGAACCGTCAAGCTTCATAGCATCAAAGTCTACACCGTCTCCAACGATAGACTGTACTGCAAAATTGACACAAGCCCTATGTGTCGGTGATTGGTTATATAAGTCAAGAAGAAGGATTGGATAGTCATTGCGCAATCCCCAATTTATCCATCCCCTTGATGATGGTCGAGTGATGGCGGAACCGCATACCTGTTTCTCAAACTTCGTTAGGAACAAGCTTCCGTTATCCCTCTTATTTAAAGAACCCTTTGGTCTTCCCATTGGTATATATTATGTTTTTATGCGTAAATTAGTAATAAATATGGATAAATATCCATATAATTAACATATTTCTTTGTTTTATATATAAAATAAAAAATGGGATGGTTATTATGCCATCCCATGATTGTTATGTTATTATTGTAACTTGACCTGATATTCCATCAGAGCTCAATGAACTCTTTATTTTATTAACTGTTCCTTCATCACATCCTCTCATATATATGGTCTTCAATGCTTTGCAACTTTGAAACATATTTGCCTTATTTTTATAAGGAACATGTGTCATATCAAATCCGCTTAAATCTAATGATTCTAATTTCTCACAAGACATAAACATATAACGCATATCAGTAACACTGTTTGTCTTAAAACTTGACAAATTCAATGATGTTAGACTTGAACAATTATAGAACATTGACATCATATCAGTTGCTTTTGATGCATCAAAACTTGACAGAGTCAATGACGTTAAGCTTGAACAGTTGTTGAACATACACCTCATATTAGTAACACTGCTAGTATTGAAATTTGAAACATCCAATGATTGAAGTTTAGAACATCCATCAAACATCCAATTCATTCTAGTCACATGGCTGGTATTCCAAGAAGACAAATCAAGTGATGTTACACTTGTGCATCCGCTGAATGCAGCATACAAGTCTGTTACACTTGAAGTATCCCAATTTGCTATATCAATTGTTGTAGCACCACTACATTTTGAAAATATAGAAGACATGCTAGTTACCTTGCTGACATTCAAGTCCCTCATTACTATTGATTCTACATTTGGATTACTGCCAAATAGAGTATTCATACTAGTTGCATTTCTAGCATCAAGGTTTCTTATCTCAACCAACTTGCTATTAATTGGCATATATTGGAATGAATTAGAAAGATATTCACTTGAAGTTGCATCACAGCTCAGAAGCCTAATCGTACTAACCTTATTGTCAAACAATTCACTAGATAATTTTATCTTACAAGAAACAGTTACTTCATCTATAAAGTCAGATGTAAGGTAAATACGTTTGACAATCTTATCTTTAGGTATTGGAACTATGTATTCTTTATTAGGCTCTTTGTAATGCACAATATTTGATGTTGAATCAGTATAAGTAACTTCAAATCTTTTTTCAAAAGTAACAGCTGAATTAGTCTTGAACTTGATATCGTTTGTCATTTCTGCGGTCTTTTGGAATACAATATTGCCATAGGAATCAAGTATTTTATTTACCTCCTCTCCTTGATGGTAAATCTTTTTTACTATCATTCGCTGATTATGTTGTTATTGTTACTTGGCTTAGTATTCCAGCAGAGCTCAATGCGCTCTTTATCTTATCTATTGTTGTTTTATTGCAACCAATCATCTTGATTGTTTTTAACTTATTGCAATAATAAAACATATAATTCATACTATTTACATTACTAGTATCCCAACCACTTAAATCTAATGATGTAAGACCAGTACAGCGACTAAACATATTATGCATAAAACCTACCTTACTAGTATCCCAACCACTTAAATCTAATGATGTAAGACCACTACATTCTTCAAACATATTCCTCATATCAGTAACTTTACTAGTATTTAAATTACTTAAATCTAATGATGTAAGACCACTACAATGAGCAAACATATAAGTCATATCAGTAACTTTACTAGTATTCCAACCACTTAAATCTAATGAGGTAATACCTCTACATCCAGCAAACATATAACTCATGTTAGTTACATTACTAGTATCAAAGTTACTTAAATCTAATGATGTAAGTTTGTAACAATTAGAGAACATCATATTCATAGTAGTTACATTACTAGTATTGAAATTACTAACATCTAATGATGTAAGACTATTGCATTCTCGAAACATACTACCCATATTAGTTACCTTACTAGTATTGAAATTACTTAAATCTAATGATATAAGACCACTACAACCATGAAACATCCAAAACATATCAGTCACATTTGATGTATTGAAATTGGTTAAATCCAAGGATGTAAGACCAATACAATTCTGAAACATCTGTCTCATATCAGTTACATTACTAGTAATGAAATTACTAACGTCTAAAGATGTAAGACCACTACAATTACCAAACATCAACCACATACTAGTTACATTTGATGTATCCCATGATGATAAATCAAGCATTGAAACATTTGTGCAAAGTGCGAATGCGCTATCTAACATTGTAACACTTGAGGTATCCCAATTCGCAATGTCAATGGTAGTAGCTATACTACAACCTTTAAACATATGGCTCATATGAGTTACATTGCTGAAATCCAAATCCTTCATCTCTATTGTCTCTATGTTTGATGAATCTTCAAATAGACCATAAAGGTCTGTTGACGATGTCGAATCACAATTAATAATCCTAATCTTCTTTGGCTTGTTGGTGAAGAATTTATTTGATAATTTTACATTACAAGAAACCTTAACCTCATCAACCATTGTGTTGTCAAAGTCAATTGTAGTTACAATCTTATCAGTTGGTATTGAAAGATAATATTCCTTGCTTGGTTCAGAATATGACACTGTATCTTGTGTTGAATCAGTATATGTTACTTGAACATTATTTGCGCTAGCAACTGATGGAGATGTTGTGAACTTTATGTAATTTGTCGTTGGAACATCACTTGTTATAATTGTTACCTG
>ENA-ORMS01000522-ORMS01000522.1-human-gut-metagenome-genome-assembly--contig:-NODE-522-length-38404-cov-95.401679_pt1 | contig 38404 bp, 56 predicted proteins | sample MGYA00242104_ERZ508997 | MGnify/ENA primary metagenome ERZ508997 (study PRJEB26280, sample SAMEA2338704) | human gut metagenome | biome: human gut; feature: human-associated habitat; material: faeces... | reverse complement strand
AAGCGTTCCATTAAGCATAGCAGCTACATTCTCAAATACATGACGATAACCATCAATTACAGCTTGTGGTTCAATAGCTACATACTGAATATTACCATTCTCATCTTCTGTAAAATCCTCAAAAGTAAGAGTTAAAGCATCTTCCTCTTCAGGAGTCATTTCACGACCCTTAAAATAAAGTACATCAAGAATATGCTTAGCCCAGTTAAGAACATTATCAACTTGCCAAGCATCTTTTCCATCAGGAATAGTATCAACATTACTCTCGACAGGGAACAAAGTCTTAACAATATAACGTCTTTCATTTACATTAGTATGATTACTAGCAAATGTGAATGTAAGACGAGGAACTCTAAGACCTGTAAATGCTTTAGCTTCAGCATTAACACTCCAATCTACAGATACAGAATCAAGATGACCAACAAACAAACCATTACTTGCAGCGTCTTTCTCATGAAATTTAAGACGATTAACTGCATGACGACTGTTGTTAATACCTCTACGATTTACTTTCTTTGCAGCACCATTTGCAACTGCTGCTGCATTTTCCTTTTCATTTGTCATAACTTAATTAAGTTTTATTGTTTAAAAATTTGAGTTTAAAAAAGGGAACTGAACTTAATCAATTCCCTTATAATAAAAATTACTTATTAATGCTTACTCAGCAGCCTCACCATCAGTATCAGCAGACTTCTTACCAACACGAACTGGCTTTTCATCAGTATAATCACCAACAGGATAAAGAGTTACATCAACATCTTCATAACCATTGTTAAGCTTAACAACAACACGACCCTTCAAATCAATATCGAATACACGCTTAACAGCAGTCTTATCCTCAAGGTCAGCCTTCATCTGCTCCCAAGTAGAAGTATCAGAGAAAGACAACTTCAAACCAACACCAGGAACATTACCATTAGAAGCAAGCTTAGCACCAACATAAGCTGGAGCTTCTGGAGTAGCAATATTATCAACTGTTACATGAGGAGCAATCTCCTCATCAGTAGCATTACTAGCAAGACCGAACTGCTCAATAAGAGCCTCACGATTGTTAGCTACAATATCAGGAAGTTGAGACTTCAAAAGTTCAGCCTTCTCTTCAGCAGACAAACGAACTGGACTCATAACATCCTTACCAGTCTTAGTCTTCTTAGCATAAGCCTTACCAATAAACCACTTAGTAAGAGCAGTTACAATAGCCTGTGCATCAATAGGATTGTCAAGGTCAAGACCATTCTCCTGAGCAATAGCAACAACCTGATCAGTACGCTGAGCAACTTCATTCTCAGCCCAAGAACTATTGTTTACAAACATGATGTTATCACCACTAGCAAGATTAAGAGCCTTAGAAACAGCAGGAGTGATAGCAAAACCACCCTTTGTAGAAAGAGCTACAAGCTGAGGTTCATTACTAACTGTAGAAGTCTTAACACCACTAGCTACAACATTGAGAGAATCCAAACCGAATGATACATTACCTAATTTCATAATCTTTAAATTTTAATTGTTAATAATATTATTAATTGTTTGCTCAATATGAGCATTAGTTTAATCTTGAGTAGAAGAATTAACTTCTTCAACATTTATAAAATCATCGGAATCAAGATTAGTATTTCCAATGACTTCCATAATCTCATCATCAGACATTACACCCATAAGATAATCACTTGCTATATCTCTAGCACCATACATAAAGGCTCTATGACCAATAAGTATTCTAGGATATTTCTTATAAGTATCTTTAGTAAATAGGTCAGCAGCAGCAGCTTCACTATAACTAAAATGTCCTTTAGACGTCATTTCAACAACTTTACCATTTATACTCTTAAATCTATGAAGTTCATATTCAGTAACAAAATCTATTGGTTGAGCAGCTATTCTAATTACAGGAAATTGACCTTCACTAGCAACTTTCATAGCTTGTATTTTATTAATACACTTAACACATTTATTACTAATTTGAAATTCATCATATTTATTACCTTTTAAATCAGCATAATATTTAAGAGGATAAACACCGACTACATCATCATTAGTTTTTTCTTCTGCTTCTTTAGCATTTCTACATTTAACAACATAATCGGGAAGTTGAGTTTCTAGATAAATCGTATTACCGTCAGTATATTGATACTGAGGTACATAATCTTTAGTACAATTCCAGACTATACCTGCCCTCAGTAATAACGCTTTAACTATATGAACATCAACACCAGTCTTACCATTGATAACATGAATATGTTCAATACAAGTACTAAAAGGCAAATTTAAGTCTTTAGCTCTCAACATAATGGCTAAACCATCTTGAACGCTTTTAAGACCACTTTTATCACTTGTAAGAATCTTCTTTAGAAAATACTCTGCTTGAGCAATATCTTTTTCATCAAGAAGATTAATGTTAGCAAGAGCAGTGTCAATTTCACTACGTTTAACAACCATTGTACGATTGTTTTTACTTTCTTCTTTATTCATTATTTTCAAAGAGCATTAATAAGTTATTTCTTATTTCTGATGCAAAGATAAGAACTTTTATCTCAATCTACAACAATATAATTAGAATTAACATCAAGTTTAACATTTGGACTATCAACGCTTATTAATTTGTGATTACTATCCATTGATTTGTTTTCTAGTTGCTTCTCTTCTAACGTATTCTTGCAATAAAGAGTATATAATATAATAGGTGTATTAAAGTTTATTTTACTAAGTCTATAAAGATAAGATTTAATATCTTCACACAAAGGAGAAGTAATAATTATAATATCTACATCTATATTAAGTTCTTTATCAGGACTATTGGTTACAGATAAAACATTTATATCTCCTTTATTAAACATAGTTTGATAAAGTTTCTTTTGAGAAATAACACCCATTACTTTACGTCGACCTTTCTTAGCACCAGTTTTATAGAAAACAGGATTTCCATCAATATCTACAGCTGGAATAGAATCAAGCTTGTCATGATAAGCTGCACAAATAACTTTTTTATTAACTATATTTAAATTATTAGCTACATCATTAGCCATATCTGCAAACTTATTGATAATAAGAATCTTTTTATCATCATTGTTTCCAATAATCTCAGCAATAGCATTAATCTTATATGAATAATTAGCAACAAGTTTACTACGTTTTCTAATCATATCATAAGTGATATTAGCTTTCTCCTGAATAGCAATAGGATTATAAAGTTTATCTATCTGCTGATTATACTCAGTAGTCATATCTAAATGTTCACTCCAGCCATTATCTCTAGCAAGAGAATCACAATATGCCATAGCAGAATTATTATTACTTGTTCCACTCATAGCTTTCTTTAGATTTTCAAGACCACCAAATATATTAATACTAATACGAATATTATCATTATAATATTCAAGAAGTTTAGCATCTTCACTATCAGCGTCAATAGAAATAGGAATCCTATACTCTTCTACGGGGGGGTTAGTACGAGAACTATCAACTTCACCTTGAGTGACCTCTTTAACAATAGGACACATAGAACAAAACGAATCTTTATCTTTACTATTTATAGTTTTACTAAGAATAATAAGTTTAAATGTACTTTTATCTAGCAAACCAAGATGAGCAAAAGTGAAACCACTAGGATTATAAATAATAGTAAGTAAAGGATTGTATTGATTAATATTATCACTAATCCAATCAATACTAAGAATCTTTATATTACCACTATTTATGAATCTTTTAAATATAACATCATAGATATTGTTTTGTTGAGTAAGATAATTATTAATAGTTTCTTTATTACTAAAATCATCTACAACAATTACTACACTTGCAGTCGGACTTCTATTAAAAAGTCTTGGAAGAATCTTATAAATAGGTTTTAAACTATCTAAAGGAGGAGGTATAATCATAGTACCGTTACCTTTACGACCATTCCAAGTTTCGACAGCTTCATCAATAATTTTTTCTTCTGTCATTGTTCCATATCTTCATTATCAAATAAACTATTATACAAACCAAAGTTCTTCTTTAAAAGAGCTTTTCCACTAAGAGTTTTCTTATTCTTATCACCTTTTTGATTAGGACTAATACCAAGCTTAATAGGATTAATAATCTTATAAGCTTCTTCATAATAATATTTATAATCTATATTACGAAGAGATATATCTTTATCATCAAGTTTATTAAGAATAATAACAGGTTTTCCACTAGCTAAAACACTACGTTGATTACTATTTACATTCTCTTTCATTATAATAACTCCTTTAGTAGAAACATAGAAACGAACATGACGTTGACTATGAATATCAATTACTTTTCCATTTTCTACTTTTTGATAAACAACTTCAAATTGTTTACCTACATTTTGAGTTTTACAAAAATCAAGAATATCTTTATGATTACGAAGTGTTTCCATAACTGAAATACCATGTGCAAAATATTCAAATACAGCTTTAGCAACTACAGGCATATCATAACCTTTTTTCAAATCTTTAAGATATTGTTTAGGGTCAAGACCACCTTTATATTCAATTTTATCATTACTTTGAATATCAAAATAATTATTAATATCTCTAGTAACAAAAAGTTTATATTGTTCTGAATCTGCACTTAATTTATTTTGAGCACACCAATTATCAGTTATACGTTTAAAATCTTCTTCTTTATCTTTAGGAAGTTTTACGATAATACCATCAGTATTAGCACTAACAACATGAATACCATCAAGTTCAAGAGCTTCTACTACCATCATTACCATTAACTGTCCATTGATAGTTACTTGCATCTGCGCAAATCTATCGAAAAGAAAGAACATTTCAAAGCCAAACTTTCCATAAATTGCATTGATAACAATCTTTAAAGCTTCAGCTGCTAGCTTATTATGTACACCAGCTACAACAAGACCATCTTCATCTTTAGTATGTTTACATTTAATACGAGTTAGACGAATATAATCAACCATTTTAACAAATACATTATTATTTAAATGTTTAGGAGCAATATTATATGCAACCATAACACTAGGATAAAATGAATTTATATCATAATGTATATATGTATATTTATCAGTACTTGTTAATACAGCAGGTCTATCCTGTGAATGTAAACCACCAGTAGCAATAGTGTAAGTAGTACCATAAAATTGAATTACTTTTTCAAAGGCATCTTTATTAGTTCTATATATAACAACTTTCTTCATATCTTCAAGTAAATCTTGAAGTTGTTTAGTTTTAAAACATATATGAGGAAATATTATTTTATTAAAACTAAGAGCAGTTCTTTGAGTACGTAAATCTTTGAATTTATCTATAGTTAAACCACTACGTTCAGAATAAAACTTATATAAAAGTTTATCTGCAATACTACTTCTAGCAGCACATAAAAGATTAAGATTAAATGCAGCACCTAAAGAATATCTAAGTTTAATCTCATCAGGTTTTTGTCTAGCAATTTCACAAACTAGATATACATCATTCTTATTATAATGAAGCATAGGTTCAACATACTTAGGAAGAATATACCTATCAAAATCATTAGTAATCAAATGATTAAGTTGTTCATTAGTCATACCACGATAAGCATCTTTTTTCCTATATATATCACCTTCTTCATCATCAATAGGAGGAAGTTTAAAATCTAGAAGATTATGCCATTTAAGATTAATACTTACTTGTTTAAGAGATTTACCAAACTTCTTTCTTTCACCAGTGTCTTTATCAACATTAACACCAGCAGAATTAAGAGCATAAACTTTAAACAAGTCAACAGTAGCCCAAGGAAGAGGATATTTACGAATCAAATCAAGTTCTCTATCTTTCCAAAACGCATCTTTATCATCTTGAAGACTAATAATTTTATCACTAACTTCTTTAAGTTTAGCAATAAGTTGTTTAGTATTATCAAAACGATTAAAATACATCATAAAAGCTTTAAACATCATATCATCATAAGCTTGATTGTTATAACCAAATACATCATAACGAACAGGTTTACCATTATCATCAAAATGAGCTTCTTTAGAATTAATATATTCAACTAAAGAAAGTAATTGACTATCATCTGTATCACTTATGTAAAATATATCTGATTTAACTTTATCAAGTCTAGATTCAATCTCTGCTACAGTTAAACATTCAGTAAGAGCTTTTTCTCCACAATCTTTAAACACTTTAAGATAATTTTGAAGGTCAACAAAAGTTGCACTAAAAAGATTTTGAAAAATCTCAATATCAGTAGCAAGACTATGTATCATACAACATTAACTTCATATCCATTATAATTATTATATTTATTTGCATTATACCATTTAATAAGATGTTCTTTAAAAACTTCAAACTTATCTTCATCAATGTATTTAATAAAAGGAGAATAATTAACTGAATAACCACGTAATTCAGTATTATTACCAATAAATATTTTATTAATATTATCTCCAATATTATAAACATTAATTAATTCAGAAGCTTTACCAAGTAGAAGAATTTTAGTAAAATTATATTTATGAATATCTTCAAATGTATGAATAGAACAATTAGCAATCATTCTTCTATCAATAGGACATTCATCATACAATTTGCATCTAATTAAAGGAGTAACATAATATTTCTCTAGACCCCCCGTAGAAGGACTTAACACTTCATTTATTATTTCAACATATTTACTAAATGTCATACCTTTATTTTTATAAGCATTATAATCAACATTAGGAACAACTATAAGTGTACCATAATTTGGATTACCAACACCATCAAGGCAATGACATTTATCATTAAATAGTCTAAGAGCACAATTATCACATACATTAGAAGGCATGACGACCTGGAAAACTATATGTACTAAGTGTACCACTAGGATATTTAGCAACTTTCATAAGATGAGGAAAGTTACAACCATTTTCAATACGTTTACGAGCTTTAATTTTATCACTTCTTTTCATAATCAATTAATCTTTAATACGTTCAACATAATTTTCTACTTTATTATAATTACCAACATTATAATCTTTATATACAGAAGTAATAAACATGAAATTATTATCACGTTTACCCCAAGTCTCATCTAATTTACGTTTATGACCATAAACAGCAACTGTACCATCAACATTAGCATCAATTCTAGCAACTTTATAATATTGAAGTTTAACACCACAAAAGGTATCTATTTTGGTTGTATATACATCACCAACTTTGATAGGACAATTAGCAAGAATATCAGCAGTAGCTTCTTCATTAAGAGCATTCATTTTACTCTTATATTCAGCTTCTATTTCTTTCTTTTTACTAATATAACATTGAACACGTTCATTAAAAGAAAGTTTATTATTACTTGTATTACACATTTTATTTAATTTTTTAATTTTACATATAAAGCCTTCATTTAAAAGGTCGATTAATCAATAACAAATGTATTCAGAATAGTTCTTGATTGAAATAAACTGCCAAAAATCCAATTTTCAACAATCAAGCACCATATCTGATAAACAATTTATTACGACAACGAGAACAAGCAACATAAAGTCTTTTATTAATATCAACAGCATTAGTATAAGGGTTTCCATGTTTATCATAAACAATATCATTAACATCAACCATTACTGTATCATAAGTACTACCTTGACTTTTGTGACTTGTAATCGAAAAACCATAATCTAAATCTCTTGAATAAATAATAGTGCCATCAGGTTTAGCAATATTAATAAGAAGAAGACATGATTCTTTAAATTCATAATACTTTTTCCATTTTCCTACTCTTTTATAATCAGCTGCATTTTTAGCATCTTGAATCATTTGTTCACTTAGTTTACAATACATTTGCAAACTAAATTGGTCAGTATGGTCAAGAATAAACAAAGGAGATGTTATAGCACCACCATGAATAGCTTGAAACTTAACCATAAAACCTTTAATTTTATAATCAGGATGCAAATAATTAACTACATCATGAACAATATAATCTTCACTATTACGAATAATAGGATCATTAAATTTATCAACAATAGTAACATAAGAAGTAAATAAATCATTCTTAGTTATTATAGATTTGAATGCGTCTTTAATGATAGTATTTCTTACAAATTTATTCCAATTACCAACAGCCTTATTAGTATAAGCAACTATTCTAATAAAATCTGTATTTTTAGTAATTTGTTCGTCATTAAATTGTTTTTCAACTTCTTGTTGAAACTCATTAGAAAACATAACCTTAAATCCTTTAGTATGTCCTTCATCAAAACATTCTCTATGAGTAGCAATATAATTAAGGAAACTAAAAGACTTATGATCAATATCATAACGAAGCATATCAAGAAGAGGACGAATAGGATTATCATCGTCTTGACGAACAATTTGAGTAAGTTTATAAGATTTACATCCAGAAAAAGCTTCTGAACGACATTCGTTAATAGGAGAAAGCTGATGGTCATCACCACAATATATAATCTTACATTTAGCTTTCTTTAGATATTTCTCTATAAATCGAAGAAGGTCTTTATTAATCATAGAAGCTTCATCAATTATATAAAGATAATAAGCATCAACTTTAACTTGACCTTTAGGATCAAAAGGAGGATTGTTAATGTTAAACTTATCTATATCAAAATTAAGTCTAAGACCAAAATCACTTTGAACTGTATTTACAGAACATGGAATACCTACAATATTATCACGTAATACTCTACAAGCTTTATGACTTGGAGCAGATAAACCAATAGTCGAATAAGAAAGATTACAATTCTTTAAAAGAGCTTTAATCAAATAGGTTTTACCAACACCTGCTGCACCTATTAAAGCTCTCTTATAATCATTTTCATTATAAGGACTATCTATAAATTTAATCAGTTCATTATAAGCTTTTCTTTGGTCATTAGTAAGATTAATTATACTAGCTGGATTTTTACCATTAGCAACACTAAGTTTCTCATCTATATTCATTTCTTATTTTTAAAATTATTATTAAACCATTCAAATTCATCGTCATCAAGTAAACCTCTATAATTGTAATTATGTCCTGCAATAGTAACAAGATTTCTAAACTTAAATTGAAGTTTATCATTAATCTTAACTATCCAACCTCTAACTATCCAATTAGGAGCAAAAGGAACATAAACATCAGGAGACCAATTACCAAATATAGCTTGACTTTCAGTTCTGACAACACTTAAATAACCAAATTTACTTTTCTTTCTAGTAAATATAGTTTTAAATGATTTAATATCAAATGATTCAACAGTAAAAGGAATTTCAATAGATTGAGTATTATCTGTTATTTCTTTAACATCAATATTGCCAAACATTCTATTAGCAAATTCGTCATAAGAAATAACACAAGAATAAATTCCATCTTTAAGAACAACTTTACCATTAATAAGTTTGGTAAGTTTCTTAGGAGGAATTTCTTTAGGAACAACTTTCTTAGTAGGTTTAACTACTTTTAGTTGCAACTTGATTTTACTCAGGTCTATTCTCATTTCTTCTTGTTAGTAAGTTTACGTTCTTTACGAATCTTTTTAGCTTCTCTTGCAGAAGTATTAACTTCATCAAAATTTAAATTAGAAGCTTTAGCTCCACGTTCATAATGAAGATGATAACCACAATAATGAACTAAGAAATCAATCTTACCCCAGGTATGAATACCTACAAGAGATTTATCACCTACAATAATGTGATTGCCGTAAATTTTAGCAATTCGTGAAACACTTCTTAAATCCTTTCTTTCATCATGTTTTCTAGCCATTTTACAAAAAGTTTAATTGTTAATATATTAATTACATCATCAATAGGATGATTATATTATTTCAGTTATAGGAACTTTTATTCTATCAATATCATAAAAGTCATAGGCTATTTCAGTTAAAACAACAGTTATTTCTCCATCATCACTTAAATTAGCTCTATGAATTTTATAAGTTTTGTTTTTATAATATATTCTACTATTATGTTTATAACCAAAAGGTTTAAGTAATTCATCTGTAATAAAATTAATTATTTCATCATATTTACGTTTACCTTCTTTTAAAGCATTAGTTGCTTGTTTATTATATTTATTATATTCAGTTTTATTCATAATATTATCTTATTTATTATTAAACAAATTATTTAATTTATATTCTTTTCTAACTTTATAATCAGTGCCATCTTGATATAAATAACCAATTAATATAACTTCATTATTTTTATTAATTCTAGCACTAACTGGTTTAAATATCATAGGAGTACATTTCTGACTAATAGTTTTATTAGGAGTAATACCATTCTCTATAAGAATTTTCTGACCTATATCAAGTAAACCTTTATCATAAGCTTTCATAAGTTTACTTTTAAAAGTATTATCATTACATTTATTTGCTCTACTTTTAAAATCTTCAAAAGGAGCAATAGCCATTATATATTCTTCATATTTCATAACTTTATTGCTTTATTTATTAATATTAGTAGTTCTGCTTGGTTTCGCACCATAAGCCGTATTACTACACTTAGCAGAACTTAAAGTATAATTATTCAGCTTCCCCGTAGAGAGCCTTAATAATCTTATCATTCTCTTTTTCTATTTTATCACAAGCATTAAGAATAACATTAATAGATTTCTGTCTAACTTTAATTATATCAATAATTACAGTAGTCATATCATGTTGACTTAATCTCATAAGATAATAAATAGTTTTAAAACCTCTACGAGTATTAAGAGGAAAGTTATAAGGAATAATATAACTTTTATCACGTTCTTTAGGAACATAAACAGTACAATCTACAACGTCTTCAAAACTAGGAACTTCACAATGACTTCTATCATTGTCATAAGCACAAGTAGTACACAACATAATATTTATTCTTCATCGTTTGTAACATCTATTTTATGAACAACTATGTCTTTATTTAATGTAATTTTAAATAAACTATTACCTATTATAGACTTAATAATAGTTTCTATAGTTTTATCATCATAAAAAGTTTTATTATCATAAGAAATAATTACCTTAACGTTTATTGTTTTCATAATCTTCCCTTTCTTTTTCTAAGTTCTCTGCGTCTAGCTTCTCTACGATTAGCTTTACCATCAGGATAACCATTATTACAGGACATAAATTCAGAATATTTATTATTTAAAACATTAACAAAAGGAGGTAAGTAATAATTTCTAATGTTAATTCTGTAATCATCATCACCCATAATATTATTATTTTGAATTTTTACTATAATTATCTAAATACTTATATATGCAATCTATTGCTTTATTTGGTATTTCTTTAGCTTTATCATTTGATTTTATATAATCAATAGTACTACCTATACCATATATAGCATATAGTTTTTTCTCACTTGGAATTGCAAAAGAAAACATTATTAAAATACAACCAATAATTAATTTATTATTAGCTCGTTTAATAGCATTATCTCTTATAAGTTTTATAACTTTTAATGCAAACTTATGACCACATTTTGTAGCATAATAAGTATCTTTAACAGATTTGTCAATTAATTCTCTGTCTATATCATAACTATAAAACATTATATAAATATATACTGAATATAATACAAATGCAAAACCAGCAACACCTATTGTATTACCAATAACAGGTATTACATAAAATAAATACATATAAATCATAATATTATCGCTTTAATCTTTATAAATAGCATCAAGAATATCTCTAAAATTAGGATTATTTATAACTGCATTAGCATCTTGTCTATGAGCAAAATAAATTGGATTAAATTTTACATTATATTTACTATTTACAACATATTTACCAATATCATAATTATAAGTAATGAAATATTTAGCTTCATCATTAGTCCAATCAACATTACAATTATTATTATAATATGCAGCTATATTCATAAGTTTATTTATAGCTGAGACTTTACTAAAAATATATGTTCGTTCCTTTTTATTAATACTAGAAAGAATATCATCATAATAATTTATAATTTTATTCTTAAATTTAATAATACCTTTAGATAAATCACTATGTTCTACATCTATAATATATCCTTTAGGACATTCTATTTTTATATCAGATAAAGAATTATTTGTATTAAATATAGGAGTTATAATATTTTCTTTTGTATCATTATCTTTATTCATAATTTCATTATTTATTTTTTCATAATATACTCCAATATTGTCTGTTCTATTGTTTTTACAACAATAACCTCTGATATTTCTAATATTATCACAATTAATTCCATCAAAAGCGCAATGAGGACATATATAATAATTTTTGTTATCTTTACAAACTTTATATTTATTACCATTATAAGTAAATATTGTACCTATAGGTAAAGTTTTATAATTGTTATTAATCATAAGTATCTATTTTACTTCTATATAAATAATATTTTTAGTATCAATTCTATTACGACTGGAACACATTCCATAATTATGTAAATCACTACAAAGACTATTACTAGATGCAGCAGCACATCCTGAACAGTCTCCATTTTTTTCTACTACTTTATATTTTTTTATCATCAATAGTGACAACATCATTAACTTGAGCTTCTATCATAATTACAAAGTTATTTAATATTTTATTTTTCAAAATATAGCTTTCAAATTAAATCAGTGATAAATTATTCATCTGAGATAATTGAAAGCTATATAAATCAAATAAAATCAAAATTAAACAATTTAATGAATTAAAAGAGACCTGACTCTTCCATTGAAATCTGAAAATCAGCTTCAATATCATTAGCAATATCTTGATAATCTTCATTAGTAAGATTAGTAGATAAAACATCATCAGGAATTATAATAACATCAGGAAGTTTACTTAAATTATTCATATCTCTTAAAATATTTATTATATTTCAGTTTACATTCTATTTTATCAGTTATATCATTATTATCTTGAACAACATATTTAATAGACTGAAAATTTTCTTTATAAAGAGTGATTAAATCTTTTACAAAATCAACTACATCTTTAATATTTTCGTTATGTGGCTCATGTGTTGCTTGATGAACATAACCGTTTTTATCTAACCAAACTACAACAAGCTCTTTAGGTCTAATTTCATCAAAACCTCCTTCATTATTTATATATCTATATAGTTTTTTCATATCAAATTCTATTTAAATGAACACTAGTACAATCAAAGTTTACACCATTAGCAAAACCTTGATTAATACATATATCTTTAACTTGACAATCAGAACATTTAGTCCCACCATCAACAACAGAATAATTAATTCCATTGATAGTTATATTATCTACCTTTATCTTCATAAGCGTCATAAAATTAAAAACCTCTACTACTTTCGCAAGCAATAGAGGTAAAATTGTGAAATCTAAAACAGAAAACATTTACAGAAATAAATAGCACATTATTGCGAATATGATTGAACCTACAAACATACCAAGAATAAAATACTTACCATCAGCTCTCATAGCTTTACAAAGGTCATCTTGAAGAGCATCAAGTTTATCTTTATAAAATTTATCATTAGCTTTAAGTGTTTTATTTTTATCATTAAGATTTATTTGAAGACGTTCTGCACGAGTAATTAAATCTTTATGATTATCTGCAAGAGCACTATATTCAATTTCAACATTCTTTAAATCTTGCTGAATACTAGAAAGTTTATTTTCTAGACCAGCAATATTAGTTTTAAGACAATTAATAAGTTTGTCTTTACGTCTTCCAACATCATCTTTACGAATGATAATGTCAATAAGTTCTTCAGTATTCTTATTGCTAAGTTTAGTAACTCTACCTTTCTCAGCACTAGTTAATTCTTTTTTCATAAGTTCTCCTTATTTTAATTGTTATTATTCCCATTGAATATTAGAATCATCTTCTTCATCTTGAACCATTATCTCACCAAATAAATCATATTCATCTATATCGTGAGTAACACAAAAAGAATCAATTTCAACAGATGATTCATTAAATTCAGTATCATTATCTTTATCAATCATAGTTATATAAGTTTAATTAATAATTTGATGACAAAGATAATGAATTTCTTCTACGGGGGTGCTCTAGTGTCATAATTTTAAGTTTTATTATAACATAGAGCAACCCCAATATCTTAATCAAGAATAATTCTCTTAGTAGATTTACCCTTAATTATAATAGCTAAAGCACAATTAGCATTATATTGTTTAGCTAATTTATATTTAGCAACAACATTTTTACTTGTATTTACAAGTTCTCCTTTATAAATAAAGTAATACTTAATTGTTTTTGTACCTTTAGACGTAGTTGTTTCAGCCTCAATAACTTTAGTAATTTGAGCATTATCTACTTTAAGTGTGTCTGCTTTTGTTTCAGCAGCAACATTCAAAATAACACAAAGCCAAAGGGCAAAAGTCAAAGCTGCAACTCTTACAGCTTTACCTTTATAACCATAAGACTTAAACTTAGTACGAGCATATTCTCTAGCTCTAGCTAAGTTCTTACAACTAACAAGCATTGCACCTGTCATACCATCTTCTGCACGATTACTTCTAAAAAAGTACTTATTCATAATAGTTCTCCTATTAAATGTTTATAATGTTATTTAGTCTATTCATTTATACTCCTATCAATTCGACTACCTTCAACAAGAGTGAAATAATAAATACTCCTACTTTCACAAGCAAGAGTATTAAAAACATTTTAAAAATGGGGAAAAACAAGTATTTTTATTTCATTGATTGAATTTCTTTACGAATATGAAGATAATCAGCTCCTCTATCAGTATCAAAATAAGCCTCATTATCTTCTTCTACTTCATCAAAAAGCTTTTCAGCTTTCTCATAATAAAGCTTATATTGATAATTTTCTTTAGCTGAAACATAAGTTACAACTAAAAGAACACAACAAATAGTACTTAAAAGTACAATAATTATATTCTTACTCATATCATTTTATTTATTAGTTCTACAACTAGCACCAATAGTAATTGATGCAAAACCTATAATTGCAATAACTAAACTAGCTACAAATTTATTACTAGAATAATTATTATCACTAAACAATAATACTATTGCCATAATGAGTACAAATAGGACCATTACAGATCCTGTTATATAGAATATGTCTTTTATTTCTTTCATAAGTCTAAAATTTATTATTAAATTCTAATGCGTCTTTAACTAAAATACCAGCAGTATCAAGACTGTCAACAACAGCTTCAAGAGCATTTGTAACACTTTGTCTTTTCTCAACATTAAGATTGGCATTATCTAAATATTTATTTAAAAGACTAATCATAGCTTGAGCTTCATCAAGAAGCAATTTATTGTATGTATTCATAACTTTATTATTTAACACCATTTGTAACACTTACAACTTTAAAATGTTCTTTTAACCAAGACATATTATGTTCAGGATTAAAATCAATATTAGAAAGTTTAGTTCTAAAAGCAACAATACCATTCTCAAGACGAACTAAATATTCTTCTCCATTTATATTTTGTATTTGATGTGTTATTTTCATATCAGTAATGTTTATTTGTTTATAACTAATAGAGAAAAGTTTCTCTATTTTATATCAATCTATCAAATAACCAACAGCCAAATCTTCATACGTCATACTACTATAAATAATAGTAATATGAAATATAATATGACTGTTAATACAATGAGTATCAACAAGATAAATTGAATAAAATTTATCAATCTATCTTTAAAATATGCCGATATTATCATATACAATACAAATATAAGTATCAATATGTATATCAGCAATGGTATTATAAATCGAATCATAAGTAATAGTATTTGGATGATGAAAGATGAAAATAATGATAAGATAAAAGTGTAGGAGAAGGGATAGTCTCAGCAACACTTTTATCTACATCATTTTAATGATTAGCTCTTATTACAACACGACCAACATAATTAACATCTATCGTATTATACTTTTTATTATCATTCTCATCATTATCATTAGGTGAAATATAACCTTCAAATTTATTACATACACGAAAACGACTAGTATCAAGATTATCAACAACATAACATCTATAAGTTATACCGTTATTCATAGTGATACCAACTTTAATATTTATGCCTTTTACAGCATTTAATAAAACTCTTATACTATTCATATTGTTTTTATTTTTCTATTTAAATACAATCGAAAACTTCATCAACACAACGTTTCAACTCATCATCATAATTATCATATTCTGCTTTACGTTTATCATTAGCCATTTTAATGTCTTCTGAATCACCATTTAAAGCACTTATATAATTACGTATAATGGTTCTACCTTCATTAGAATTTAATTTTATCATAATAAGTTCTCCTTATTTATTAATTATATCATTATTATATTTAGTTGCTCAACGACTATTTGCAACATTGCCAATATCAAAAGTTTAAAGACTTACCTGACAATATAGAAAGTCTGCTATCTTAATTCCATGCAGAACGCTTACACGACAACATAGGAAGTTTGCAAGTAGCTTAACTTAATAATATAGTGGATGAGGTACAACTTAATTATATAGTGTATGAGTTGAACATTTGTCCTTTGCAGCATGAATTTGAGCCGTGAAACAATTTGTTCCACAAAATTATAGACGGCTTTAATAAATAAGGTCGTTTCTTTTATCATAGCTTTATTAAATTAAAGTAATAGCCCTAACTACATTTGTAATTAGGGCTATAGATTAAACATTAAATTAAATGCCAAATGGATTTGCAACAATACCACTTGCCACATTTTCAATATATGGCTTTGTCATTACCAACGTTTCCAACACCTTATTAAACATTGGTTTAATATGTGGTGTAATTGCCACAATTTCACTAACAATACAATCTTTGCTATAAAGTTCATCCGATTGCTCACGTTTTGTACCTTTAGCATGAAAAGTACGTTTAACGTCAACACTTGCACCAATCAACGACAAACTAATAATTTGTGGATTGATATTTTTACCCATAGCAAGGGCATTAGCTAAACCAATAGGCTCAACCTTTTCGCCGATTTGGTTAACAAGATTTCGGACATTAATACCGAAACCATTCTTTGTAATCTCTTCCCCTGTCTCAAAATCAATTGAGACAAATGGTTCACAATCTAAAGAAATAGTAACACGTCCGTCAATACCTTTAGGCAAAGTAACGGCTGTAATATTACCCTTTACATTTGCATAAACTCTTTCCTCACTCTTTACATTTGCATTTGATTTTGTACTCATAACTTTTAATATTAAGTTGTTTATTATGTTGTTTTGCTTTGTCCTCATTTCCATTTTCATTTTTGGAATTGAAGAGAGCATAACTTAATCATATAGTGGAAGAGGAATTTGAGCTGAAAGCTCAACTTAATAATAGTGGATGAGATGAACAAGATCTTTAGTTTTATCAAAAGTTTTAATTTCAGCAGAAGAATAATCATTATCTACAGCTTGATGGCGGGGGCATTCAATTTCGCTTATTCGAGCTGGGGTCTTGAGTACATACCCTCCCCCTCTCATTTATTCATATAAATTTTCACTATACCTATCTTCTTCATCATCACTTTTATTATAATCATTATTTCTATTTTCATTATTTCTATAATTTCAATTATAATCGTACTTATAATTATCAGTTCAATCATAATAATTTTAATCATAATAATTTTAATCATAATAATCATCATAATAAGTTTTATTATTTAGATTTTCATTATTTCAATAATCACAATCATAAATATAAGTTCTATAATTATTTCAATTTTTACTATTTTAATTATAATTATTATTACTATTATCATTGTTATTATATTTAACGACATTCTTATTTTCAATAGTCATATAATCAAAAGTTCAAATTTCAACTTTGGCTTTATGATGAGTTTAATATATGTCTTTATAAGTATTAGAAGTATTAGACGAAACATGAAGTTCTAGATGTCAACTGACCCGCCCCGTAGAAGGACTTATGAATTTAGTTATAACTTTATTATTTTATTTATCTTTAGTTTTATTAGTATGATTAGTATTAGCTTTAGTTTAGAAACTATTAGAAATGAAAAAGGCTACTAGAGAATTAACTCTAGCAGCCTTTATTTGACGTGAGTAAGGGTAACGCTTTACACCAATTAATATTTTTATTTATTAGATATAATAAGTCTTTTGACTATTACGAGAAGTATCAAAAATACCTCTTGAAAATAGATTCAATGTTTCTCTGTTATTATATCTAATAACTTTACAAGAATCATCTTAGAGACCGTCCACATGTTGAGAAGTATCTGCACCATCATTATAATGAATCAGCAAGAGGACATGCAGTGTCAGACTTAACATCGTAAATATTACCACCATCAGCATTTTTATGCCTCATCTAAGTAATACCACTTAGTTAATCGGCTTCAAGGGAAGTTTCACTATTTGTTACTCCTTCATTACTACTAGTAATATTATCATCACTAGTACCTTTACTCTCGTCATCTGCAAATATACATTATTTTATATAAGCTACAAAACGTTTTACACATTTTAACATTCTAGACTAATTTTTATTCAGATTAGTCATTGTATTATCAATATAATTACTTATATTTGCACCATGAACATGAGCACTACTATTATCATTAGTTAGAGCAGAAGTGTTTTAAAAATATTATATAACATAAGTAATGATAGTAAATATCTAGTTATTAATTTAAATATTAAAGTTATGATTAATTTAAATGTAAATTTTAATGGTGCTGACTATGTACTTAGTCTTCCAACTATGTTTAGTGAAGTAAATCCTGAGTTTCTTAAAACTCTAGTTGATAATGTTGATGTAGCTCCTGATTATAGTTTGGTGGCTATTATATATAAGGAAAAGCCTATTGCTATTATTGATTCTATTAAACGTAATAGAAATGCTACTGTTGCAGGTATTGCTATGATGATTAAACATGGTAAATGTGATTCTGATTTTATCAATAATAGTAAACTTGGAGAAACTTTAAATATTGCTCCTAGTGATATTGCATTAGGTTATCATGTAAGTGCTTCAAATAATTCTTTAAATGCAAACTTATTAGTTACATTAGATGCTACTGATAGTAGTTTTCGTAATAAATGTATGCATGTTTTAGACCCTGTATATCTTGTTGATTTTAAGATTATTCCTAATTGTAATATTCATGGTATTACTAAATCTAATAAGACTCCTATAGTTGATATTTATTTCAAGAAAGCTAAAGCTGATGCGTAATGAATACTTCCTACGGGGGGTCTCTAGAAACTAATCAGTGCGGAGTTGAGGCTGCTTTTGCAGCCGAAGCTCCAAACGGTAATCTTTAAAAACTTATTAATATGTTTAAAGAAGATGGTACAGAAGTAAGAACATTTCCTAGTGGATATGATGTTAGAGTTGTACGCAAACAAGATATTCTAGATTGCATTGATGATAATATTATAGATAAAGATATTGCTTTAGAATTAGTTAGTCAATGTGAAATAGATGCAGCTAAATATTTATCTGATGGTAAATGGACTGGTCTTCCTTATCTTGGTAATGTCAAGATTAGAGAAGGTAGAACTATTCTTGAAAACAATAAAGAACTTCTAGAAGATGCTAAAAGTGTATTAGATGAAGAAAAGTATGTTCTTTTCAGAAAAAGACTTGTTATTGAAAATAAAGAGAAGCTTAAACATAATAGATATGTAAATTATGTTGTTAGTAAAATGGCTACTCTTAATAGAGATTTATATAATAGACTTCTCAAAGAAAGAGGTGAAACTTTTACTAAGCTTTATTTTTATGGTATTAATAATCTTGAAGTTATAGGAGATTGTAATAATATGTTTGATAAATATAGTTATGATAAACAATAGTCTAATTATTGATAGTCTTTTAAATATTGACGATAATGGAATACCTGTTGCTCCTAATATTCGTCAATTATTAGATAAAGATATTAGAGAACTTTATAATAAGGATAAAACTAAAGATAAATCTCAATATATAAAAGAATGTATTGTTATTTATTATTTAGGAGATCCTAAATCTCCTGCTAAGCAAGCTGGTCTTAGTGATAGAGAAGCTTTAAATATGGCTATTGAGCAAGCAGGTCTTCCTTCTAATTATACTCCTAGTATGTTAGTTCTTAAACTTATTAAACGTTATTATGAACAAAATATAACTGAAGCTGGTAGAGTTGTTGAAAATATTCTTAAAGGTCTTCATAATATTAATATTGCTATTGAAGCTATGAATGATATTCTTAATCAAAAGTTATCTAAACGTGCTGAAATAGATATTGCTAGTATGGGAGAAATTCTTGCTCTAGTAGATGCTGTTAACAAAAAAGCTGGAGAACTTCCTACTATTATGAAGAAACTTGAAGAAGCTAAACAAAATCTTCTATATGAAAAAGAAACTGAAATTGCTCGTGGAGGTGATGCTGTTTCTTCTAGTATGGATGCTACTGCTTATTTAAAATAATATTGATGATATGAATAGTATTAATAGCAATAATTATCTTTATTTTCAAGAAAACGGTCATAAGTATACTGATTCTTATGGTAATGAATATATTAGTGTTACAACTATTATCGGTAATTATGCTCCTAAATTTGATAAGAATTATTGGCTTCATAAGAAAGCTAGAGAACTTGGAATAAGTGAGAAAGAACTTTCTAAACGTTGGCAAGATATTACAGATGAAGCTTGTACTAGAGGTAGTGCTACACATAATGGTCTTGAAGATGGAATAAAAGGTAATAGTATGTTTAAAGATGCTATTCAATATCTTAATCAAGTTGATACTGGAAGATGTATAACTGTTGCTGATATTCCTAATCTTAAGGCTCATCCTTTAGATATTGAAGGATTTAAAAAAGCAACTAATTATAAATATCAGAAGATATATGATGTTTTTGATTATTATATAAATCGTGGTTATACTATATATTCAGAAATAGGTGTATTTCTACCTGAGATTTTAATTAGTGGAACTATTGATGTTCTTGCTATAAAACCTGAACAATTTGTAATATTGGATTGGAAGACTAATAAAGATGGTCTTCATTTTACAAGTGGTTATTATAAGAAAGATAAAACTTGTAAACCTGTTCAACTTACAAATCAATGGGTTGAAAAACAAGAAACTATGATTCCTCCTTTTAATACTCTTCCTGAATGTAATGGTAGTCATTATACAATTCAACTTTCTACTTATGCTAGAATGGTTGAACTTATTTTAGGTATTCCTTGTGTTGGTTGTGGTCTTTGCCATATAGGTACACCATTTAAACTTAATAAATATGGAATGCCTTATCGTGATGAAAAAGGACTTTATGAAATAGATAAAGATGGAGAAGAAACTGTTAACTGGTATCATATTAATTATATTCGTGATATGGTTGATGCTATGTTTCAAGATAGACGTATTTATTTAAATAGTAAAGGACTTCTTAATAGACAAACAACTTTATTTAATGAAAATGATTTTTAAATTAATAGCTGCTTATTATAGTATAGGTGGTTATATAAATAGATAAGATATGAATGAGAAATTATATAATAAAGCAAGTAAAGCTGATTTCAGCAAAATACTCGTCAATAAAGGATATGCCTATTTTAATAAAGGTAAGTATAATCTTAATATTATTGGTATTAGAAATGCTGGTAATAACATTACTAATAAGTTTGATGATATCATTGTAGTTGAATATATTGATGTTTATGGAATTAAAACTAGAGAAATATTTTCAGCTACTACCGATCCTGGTCTTAGTAATATTAAAAAACCTCTTAGTCGTAAAGGTTGTGCTATTTTAGTTCCTGGTCAATATAGAGGTTGTTGGACTATTGGTTATCATAAAGGCAAGTATGAAGCTTTAGTTCAATCTAAACCAGTTAAAGTTTATCGTGATGGAGATTTAGATAATACTTATGATTTTAATCCTAAAACTATTGAAGAAGGTATTTATGGTATTAATATTCATAAAGCTGGTAATAATTCTACTATTGTAAACGGATGGTCTGCTGGTTGTCAAGTTCTTGCTAATAGAAGAGATTTTGATAAACTTATGAAACTTGCTCATAGACAATATTCTAATGGATATGGTAAAACATTTACTTATACTTTAATTAATGAGGAGGATTTATAATGCCTTGTATTACAGTTAATGACAAAGTTTAAAGTACTTTTTCTATAAAAGAGTTAGAAAAAGCTATTCATACTATTTGTTCTGAAAGTGATTTTATAAAAGAGATTCCTACTCCAATAGGTACTAAAACTATTATTGCAAATAAGGTTACTTTTATATGTCCTTCACAAATACAAGAAGATATTGATAAAGAAATAATTAATAGTCTTCATACTTATAAACCTTTTAGTAAATGTTTAAGTAATGGATAATTTTAGTAATGAAACAAGTAAAGGTTTTGTAGTAGTTCTTGTTCTTACGTTTGTTATTTGTTGTTCTATGGTTATTGGAAAATATTATCATACTAAAAATAACAATATTATTGAACAAGATATTGAACTACAAAAACATAATGATAGTTTAAATCTTAAAGTTAATAATTTAGATAGTATTAAAAATGCAAAAGTTCTTGAAGTTGAAGTTCTTGATGATGACAGTACTATTATCTTGTTCTACAATCTCATCAAGTAGAAATTACTCAAGTCCTTCTACGGGGGGGCTAGGTAATGATTCTGTTAAAGTTGCTATTAGTGACATTCGTAAAGCAAATATTAAACTTGTTCAACTCAAATACGAACAAGAAATAAATGGTAATCTTAAAGAGATTATTCGTAATGATAGTATTATAATTTATAATAAGAATGTTGATAATAAAGCTTTAACTAATCAAGTTAAGAAATTAAAGAAACAACGTAATATTGGAGTAGGTGCTGCTATTGGCAGCATTCTACTCTTTATTATTTCTATTATTAAATAAGTCATGAATGAAGAAAAAGAATATGTTGAAAAATATATAGATGAATATCCTTTTCTTCAATATATAAATGAAGATAAATCTCATTATAAACGAGCTAAAGATGAAGGTTATAAAGACCCTAATGACTTGTTTATGATTGGAGATAGTGGAGGTTTTCTTCTTGATATTCGTAGAGGAGATAAGTTTGTTAATACTCATCTCTTTTGTGAAATGGCTGAGTTTTATAATAAAAATAATGGTAAATATACTTTTTATAAAGAAGATTCTATACCTCATAGACAACTTCGTAAAAGAGAAGAATATAGAAGAGAACATGGATATTCAGCTCCTTGTTTTATGAGAGATGGAGTTGTTAGACAACTTCATATTAGTGGAGATATGTATAATTATCTCAATTATATTATTATTGAACAGCTTGATGAATCTAGTGTTATAGTTACAGACAAAGGTGCAGTTGGTAAGAAGAAACAAGATTTTCCTAAGTTTATTGATGCTCAATTTTGGACTTTTGCCATTATGGAGTTTGTAGAACTTAATGGTTTTCATCTTCTTATAGATAAAACTCGTCGTGGAGGTTTTTCTTATATTATGGCTAGTCATAGTGCTAATAAGATAAATCTTCAACCTAATAAAGTTTGTATTCATGTTGCTGCTGATAGTAAATATCTTACTGCTAAAGGAGGTCTTACTGATTTTACTTTAAAGAATCTTTATTTCTATGAAAATAATACTTTCTTTAAAAGAGGTATTCTAAGTCGTAAAGCTGAAAACTTTACTCTTGGTTTTAAAACTCCTGCTGGTGATGTTAGTCCTAAATCATGGAATAGCGCTTTGTTTAGTGTATCAGCTAATAATAATCCTGATTGTGCTATTGGTAAAGACGCTATTAGTGTTAAGACTGAGGAGGTTTCTACTATGGAAAACTTCGATGATTATATGAATGTTACTGAACCTGCTATGCGTACTGGTAGTTATGTTACTGGTAACTTGTTTGCTTGGGGTACTGCTACTAGTGGTAACATGCAAGTTTTTGAAAGAAACTTTTATTCTCCAAATAACTTTCATTTTATGCCTTTTGAAAATGTTTGGGATAAAGATTCTAGAAATGAAACTTGTGGATATTTTAAACCTTATTGTTGGGGTCTTCAAGGTCAGATTGATGGTATTCATGCAATGGATAAAGACGGTAATTCTAATATAGAAGTTGGTCTTCGTATTGCATATAAAGAACGTCAAGATAAGAAAACTCATGCTAAAACTTTTGCTGATTATATTAATTATCTTGGTCAATATGCTAATATGCCTTGTGAGTCATTTAGTTCTACTACTGAAAATCTTTTTAGTTCTGAAAGATTAATGGCTTGGGAAGAAAAACTTAGAAGTGATGTTAGTTATCGTTTTTATGCTGATGGTATTTTTGTAGAAGAAGATAATAAAGTAGTATTTAAAACTAATGAACGTATCCATAAAGAAGGAGGTAAACTTAATGTTGATTTCTATGAATGGATAGAAGGTGTTCCTCGTAAAGGACATGAACATCCTCATGGTTGTGTACGTAAATGGTTTAATCCTATAAAAGTTCCTTATAAAGATAAAGATGATAGTATTAAAATTGGTATTCCTCCTGGGCAATATTCTATAAGTTATGACCCTGTTGGTGTTAACAAGGAAAAGGAAGCTATTACTAATAAGCATTCTCATAATAGTATTAGATGTTGGGAAAATCCTACTCAATATAATGGATTTAAAACTAGATGTGTTTGTGCTTATTATGGTCGTCCTGATAAACTTGAAGAGGCTGATTGGATTTGCTATTTAATGGCTAGGTATTATAATTGTATTGGTACTACAGGTGTTGAGGTTAATAGAGGTGAGACTGTTAGTAATTTTACTAAATGGAAAGCTTTGAAGTATTTAATGAAAGACCCTGTTGAACTTTGGGATAGTTCTGTTAAAGCTAAAGTATCTGCTAGTTATGGTATTAATATGGGAGGCGGAGATGGATCTGGAGGAACTAAAGTTCTTGAAGGTTTACGTCTTCTTAAAGAAATGCTTTATAGTGAAGTTGGTAAAAACGAACTTGGTCAACCTGTTTATCTTTTTGAAACTATATATGATTATCAAGCTATACTTGAATTAAAGAAATGGAATAGTAAAGGTAATTTTGATAGAGTTTCTGAAATGATTATTAGAGCTTTACAATGGAGACTTTGTGACGTTAAAGCAGCTAAAGAACTTGTACATCGTAAAAAGACTACTGTAGATAATATTCAAGATGATATATGGTCTAGACCATGGTTTGTTTAATTAAAAAGATAAAGATATGATTACACTTAGAAGTGTTTGTGATTTTCCACGACAAAAAGTTAGTGGAGAAGAAAAAGCTAAAGCTGATTGGTATGCTAATAGTATTGATTATATTATTAGTCTCGGTGAGAGTATGAATGATAGAAGTAATGTTGGAGTAAGACTTGACATTCTTCATGGTAATCTTCCTGATGACCTATATCGTAAAACTCTTAATCCTTATAATACTAATAAGGAAAAGTATAAGAACTTTCCTGCTACTCTTCGTAATTATGATATAATGTCTGATATTGTTAGACGTTATATTGGTGAATATTTTAAAGGCAATCACGACTTTGTTGTTGGAGCTAATAATCCTGATATTGTTATTAATCGTAATGCTGCTCTTAAAAAGAAAATATTAGAAGCTGCTGAAAAAGCTTTTCAACAAGAGTTTCAAAAGAGGTATCAACAACTTGTTCAAGAGGCTCAGCAACAAGGTAAATCTCCTGATAGTGTTGATCCTCAAAATGCTATGCCTGACCAAGAAGAATTTATTAATAAATTTAATGAAGATTATATAGATAAAGAAAGTAAGCAAGGTCAAGATATTCTTAATTATGTTAGAGATTTAACTAATGACCTTCAAATATATCTTACTAACTTTTTTAATTATTGTTCTCTTGGAGAATGTTATAGTTATGCTGATATTAGAAATCATAAGATTTATAAAGAATCTGTTCCTGTAATTGAAGCATATCCTATTCCTAATAATAATATGATGATTGAAGACCATGATATGTTTGCTCGTAAAATCATGATGTCTTATAATCAAATTATTGATATGTTTGATGATGAATTAGATGTTACAGATAAGAATTATCTTGAAAAATATTATTCTAATTATACTGACAAATCTCCTAATAAAGTTCTTAACTTTAGAGAGTTTTATAAAGCTTATGCTGGAGTTTGTGATAAGTTTAATGATGAAGAAAGAAATTTCTTTAAACAAAATAATTTAGCTCCTTATGAAGCTAATGGTAATCTTTTTGAAGTTTGGCATGTAGTTTGGAAAGGTTTTGCTAAAAGAGGTATTCTTACTTATATTAATAATATAGGTATGCAAGACCAAAGAATAGTTGAAGAAGATTATCAACTTAATCCTGAAGCTGGAGATATTGATATTAGTTGGGAATGGGAAAGTCAGGTTTATGAAGGTTATCGTATTGGTACTCGTTATACTGGTATTTATCCTATTAAAGCTAGACCTATAGCTTATCAACGTGATGGTAAACTTCCTTATAATGGCATTATGGAAGTTATTCCTTATATGGGTCGATTTAGTATTATAAATATTATTACTCCTTTCCAAGTATTTAGAAATATTGTTGCTTATCATCAAGAAATGGTTATTGCTAAAAACAAGATGATGATTATGCTTTTGCCTAAATCTCTTGTTTCTAATAATCCAGAAGATGCTATTTATAAAATGGCTGCTGATGGAGTTTTACCTATAGATGATGATGAAGATACTGCTGGTGTTAAGATGCAAAACATTAGAATGCTTAATGTTAATATGGGTCAGTATATTACTGAACTTACTAATCTTAAAGAGCAGATTAAAATTGAAGCTCGTGAACTTGTTGATATGAACGCTCAACGTTATGGTCAAATTGCTCAATCTGCTGGAGCTTCTACTACTGAAAATGCTATATCTCAATCTTCTACTGGTTCTATTGTAATTTTCCAAATGTATGATGAATTTAGAAGAAAGGATTATAATAGAGATATTGATTTTGCTAAGCTTGCGTTTATTGATGGTCTCGATACATCTTATAATGATAGTAACACTGGTAAACGTCATTATTTAAGTCTTGATGTTAATAGCTTTGTTAATTCTGATTATTCTGTTACAGTTCGTAATAACGGTAAAGAATTTGATAAAATTCGACAACTTAAACAATGGGCTTTTAGTGCTGCTCAAAATGGAGATTTAGAAGCTGCTCTTTCTGCTATTGTTGGAGATAATGTTGCTGCTATATCTGATAATATTAAAAAGTTTGCAGAGCTTAGAAGAAAACATGAAGAAATGATGAAACAAGTTGACCAACAAATTCAAGCTGAAGCTAATCGAATGAAGCTACAAGAAATTGCAGCTAAAGGTGAACAAGATAGACAAACTCTTGCTCTTAAAGCACAATATGATTTACAACTTGAATATGCTAAAGGCGATATAGCTTTACTTGGAGATAAAGATCCTTCCAATGATGAATTTGCTGCTGCTAATATTACAAAACTTCAGGAAGAAACTAAACGTGCTATTGAGCAATCTAAGATTCAACTTGAACGTGAAAAGATTGCTGTTGATAGTTATAATGCTGCTGCTGATAGACAAGTTAAACGAGAAGAAATGAAGAATGATTTAAGAATTGCTCGTACTAATAAAAACAAATATGATAAGTAATTAAGTTAAGCCTCGTCTTTATGATGAGGCTTTTCTTTTATCTCAGAGAATTTTATTTAATTTTTTAAATTCATTTCTATGAAGTTGTTTTTGATTAGTGATATAGTTAATAATCTGATATATCATTTTGCCAATATGAGTGAAGGAAATTGCATCTATGCGAATGTTTTGTAGAAAGAGTAATCAGCCATAATGACAATCAATAATGCTCATCTTTATGCTGATGTTGAAGCTGAAACTCATAATCAGCAATATACGCATACGTACATTATTATGTTACTAAATTTGATGATAATATATATTAAATAACTGGATATAATTGTGGAGATAAACAATTAAATACTACTTTTGCAGCAACTAACAGTTGTTAGATTTTTTAAATTAATCAATTAAAAGTTTTTATTATGTTTGTATTTCGTAATAGTCTTGGTATTAGTCAACATAATCGGTTGATGGTTAATGCTGGCGATATTGATTTTACTGGAGGTGGAAGTAATAATCCAAATCCGCATGACGCTCCAGACATTAACAATGGTAAAGGTGATAAAACAGATTTAGATAAACCTGATAATAAACCTGACGATAAGCCAGATGATAAACCTGATAATAAGCCTGATAATGGAGGTGATAATGACAACCCTGACAATAAACCTGACAATAAAGACAATCCCGATAATGGAGGTTCTCCTACGGGGGGGTTAGAAAAAGGTTCAGTTATTGAGTTTGAAGGTGCTAATTATACTGTTGATGACAACGGTAATATTGTTGATAAAGATGGTAATATCTTTAAAGAAGCTAAAGATGTTGATGAATGGATTAAACAATTTGATGTAGATGATAAAGGAGATAATGATACTGACAAAGCTATTACTCTTTCTTCTATTCAAAAAGCCATTGGTGAAGAAATTGTAGATGAGGCTGGTAAGCCTATTGAATTTACTAATGATGCTGATGGTGTTAAATCATATATTGATAATGTTATAGCTCTTCGTTCTAATGAACTTCAACAAGCTGCTGTTAATAAAGTCTTTACTGACAATCCTATTTTGGCGCAGTTTGCTAATTATTTAGCAGTTAATGGTTCTCCTCGTGGTTTTGGAGAAATGCCAGATAGAAGCGGTATTAAAGTAGAACAAGATAATGAGCAACAACAAATAGCTATCATTAAAGCTGCTGCTGAAGAATTTGGTAATGCTAGTCTTAATGATAATTATATTAAGTATCTTAAAGACAATGGTAGTCTTTACGATGAAGCTAAAGCTCAACTTGAAAACCTTCAAAAAGCAGATACTCAACGTAACGAAGAATATGCTAGACAAGCTGAGGCTCAGCGTAAACAACAAGAAGAAGCTACAAATGCTTATTGGAATAATGTCCATGAAAAGCTTACTTCTCGTAAAATTGGAGATTATCAACTTCCTGAATCTTTTGTTCGTGAAGTTAATGGTCAAAAAGTTACAACTAATATTGATGATTTTTTCAACTATTTATATCGTCAAACAGAAGATAAAGATGGTCAAGTAGCTACTGCTTATCAAAGAGACAGAATGTCTATGACAGAAGATGAAGCTATGAATGAAGAATTGATTAGTGCTTGGCTAACGTTTACAGGTGGTTCATATAAAGACCTTGTGGATATGGCTGTTAGAGCTGAACAAGTTAAAACTCTAAAACTTAAAGCTAAGAATAATGAGGGTCGTAAAACTATTCGTATTACTAAACCTGCCAACGCTAATAATAAAGTTAATCTAGATGATGTAATATTCTAGGTATTGTTTAACAAATTAATTATTTAACTATGTACAAATTAAGAGAAGTACAACGTGGTGAATATGATGATAGAGGTTACTCTAATGAGGAAACCATTGCTCATCTTATGCTTAGTAAACCTTCTGAAATTAATTCTGCTCTGACTTATACCTTTGGTATGGATGATGACAGATTTCCTCTTAACTTTCTTACTGAGGGTCAAGGTGCTGCTGGTACAGTGGACATTGAAACTAATGATTGGACTTGGAAGACCATGGGTCGTATGAAGTTTAATGATTCTGTTCTTTGGTTTAATAAAGCTAATACAACTCCTGGTAAAGGTGGTACTACATTTGAAGTTGAGTTTAAGACTCACTGGTTTATTGAGCAGTATGGTTTGATTGCACCTGATGGTGTTACTCAAGTTCGTATTATGAAAGACCTTGGTGCTGGTGCTCATGGTGGTTATTTGTATCGACTTAAACTTACTAATCCAGACCCTACTGTTAGTGTAAATCTTAAGAATCTTAATGTTGGTGCTTATTGGTCTTTGACCGCTCCTACTATTCCTGAAAGTTATTCTAAGGGTAATAGAACTAATGTTATGGGACCTGGTAAGATGACTTCTCAACTTGAGTTCCATCGTTATTCTAAAGAGATTGCTGGTAATCTTGCTAACACTGTTGTTACTTATGAGTTTAAGACTAAAGGTGGTGGTACTACTAATCTTTGGATTAATGAAGAGATGCGTCAATTTGAGCTTATTCAACGTGTTACTACTGAGGAGCGTCTTTGGTTTGCAGAATATAATAAAACTGCAAATGGTGAGATTATTATGACTGATGAAGATAATGGTCAGCCTATTCCTCATACTGCTGGTATGCAACAGATTTGTCGTGAATCTAATTATGATACTTATGGTGAGGAGCTTACTCTGAATAAGATTACTCGTACTATTGGTGATGTTCTTGATAAAGATACTGATACTGGTAACATGGAAGTAGTTCTTCTTTGCGGTAAGGGTTTCTTTGAAGATTTCGATCGTGCTATTAAGAATGATGCTAAAGACAGTGGTTTCCTTACTCCTCTTGGTGATAAGATGATTGGTGAGGAAGGTAGTGATTTGACTTATGGTAAGTATTTCCGTAAGTATAAGACTGTTGATGGTCATATCGTTACTTGTAAGAATATGTCTTTCCTTAACAATGGTAGTTTTGCTGAGAATGATAAAGCTAATGGTCGTATCCATCCTCGTACTGGTTATCCAATCTGTTCTCACCAAGCATTTATGGTTGATATGAGTTCTTATAATGGACATCAGAATGTTCGTAAAGTTCGTAAGAAGGGTCAAGTTCATATCGCTGGTGTTGTTAAAGGTTTGACTCCAATTCCTGCTTCTTGGGGTGCTGTTCCTACTAATTCTCTTGCAACTGATGTTGACTGCTCTCGTTATGAGGTTAAGGATAGCTTTGGTTTGCAAGTTGATAAGGCAACTAAGTTCTTCCAACTCAAATGTGTATTGGACTAATTAATTAAACTCAAAATAATATTATAACTATGGCTGATATTAAACTTAATGTAGGGTCAAGTCAAGATAATAGTGGTGCTGAAAATCCTACTGCTAAAGAATCAGAAGAAGCAAAGAAAGCTGAATTAGAAGCTCAACTTGATGCAGAATATACTGAGGATAAACATGTTGTAATTGCAGTTATTGCTAGGGTTTCTGCATATAGAGCTATCAACTCTCTTGCTATTGGTAAACCTAAGACTGTAATTGGAAGTTCAATTAATTCTACTCGTAAACTTATTTCTAATAAAGGTGAAGTAGAAGCTTATTATCCTGAACTTGTTTCAATGTCTAGTAACAATCCAGAATTTATTACTAGAGTTAAACAGTATCTTAGTAATATTCAAATCAATGTTAATGGTGAGAAAGATTTAAATTGTTCTTTTGTTTATCATCATAAAAGAGATTATTTAGCTATTAAAGAAAAGCTTGATGCTATTGAAGCTAAATATAATTCTTCTAGGAAGACAGAAGATGATGCTACTCTTAGAAATAATGAAATTAATGCGGTTGAATCTACTAAATATAAGTATGGTTATCCTATTAATGTAAGTGAGTATATTGCTTATCGTCATTGTCTTCTTTATGGAGAAGTAGCTAAAGATACTTCTTTTATTGGTTCTAATCCTAATCTTCGTTTCTATATTAAAGATGTTGCTAAGGAAGCTGCTAGAGAAAAGAAACTTATTAATGAACGTAAGAGTGCTATGACTAACTTTATTGAACTCAATGCTTCTCGTTCTAAAGCTCTTGCTGTTTATGTTGCAATACTTACTTATAAACATCGTAATGTTGCTGAAGGACTTTCAGTTGATGTTATTACTAGAGAAAAAGAACTTATGGACTTTGTTAATGAAGACCCAGCTAAGTTCAATAAGTTTGTAAATGATAAGAATATTCAAGTTAAGTGTTTTATTGAAATGTGTATTGCTAGAGGTGAACTTGTTCGTTCTGAACTTAATCAACAGATTAGTACACCTGATGGTCAGTTTATTGGAGAAAATGTAAATGCGGCTGTTGCTTATTTTAACAATCCTAATAATGCTGGTTTAAAGACTCAACTTGAAAATAAGATGAAACTTATTTAAATAATATAAGTTATGACTATACAAGAAATGCACGAAATGTTCCGACAATATTCCCAACAAATGGGAATGCAGAATGTTCGTGCAATTCTTCCTGAACAAATAGACTTGTTGATTAATAATAGTATTAACGACATTATTAATCAGATTATAACTCAGAACATTGGTATTACTAATGATAGAGTTATAACTGATAATTCTAAGCTTAATCAAGTTAATGCTCTTAGGTCTCTTTATAAAGTATGGAAAGGTGCTATAACTTTACCTACTCCAAATACTAATTATATTGCTAGTTATAATATACCTTTATTAGGATTTTTACCAGGAGGAACATATAATTCTGGAAACACTACTAAAGATTCAGCTATTCAATATATTTATATTGTAGATTTAAGTATTAATTACTCAAAAGGTAATTTTACATCTAACATATTTCCAATTCGTATTGTAGATGATATGTATTTGGCAGATATAGTTAATGATTTTCTTCTTGCTCCTAAGCTTAGAAGTCCTGTTGCTAGTATTCACGATGACAATATTGAACTTTATATTGATAAACCTGATAAAGGTAGAACTCCTTATACATTTGATGGTATGTCAGTTAAAGAATTAAGATTGTCATATATTGCTAAACCAGCAGTTGTTAAATTTCTTGATGATTTAGGTGGAACTAGTGTTGATTGTGACCTTCCTGAATATCTTCATGTTGATATTGTTAAACATGCTGTAGAACTTTATAGAACTGCTGTAACCGGAAGTATAGCTGTTACTCAACAAGCTCAAGAAGCTCAACAAAGGGAGAATTTAAGAAATAATTATCGTCAAGGCGATAATGATAATAGTAATCGTTAAAATTTAAATAACAATGAAACAATTATTTATTATACCTAGTGGTACTATTTATCCTACTGATACTGCTGTAGTTACTGATGGTACTAAACTTTTAGCTGGTCAAATGGCTTTTGCTCAAATGGCTGGTAGTGGTGATAATAGAATTGCTACTCTTATCACTAAAGCAGGTAAGGTAGGTACTGCTGATATGAAAGAAGATGATATTTTCTTTATGTATGGTCGTGGAGAAAATAGTCAAGTTATCACTGGTGTTATTGATGCACTTACTCATAATGTCACTAAAGCTTCTCCTAAAGAAGGTGTAAAGTTTAGTCGTGAAATTACTCTTCCTGTTCCTGAAAAGGGACTTAATTATAGTCTTGAACTTCAGAAGAAAGGTGTAGTTTTCCATGAGCGTAATCTTTGGACTGTTACTGAGACTTATCGTCAAGGTAAAGTTACAACTGCTGAACAACTTGCTACTTCTCTTGGTAATCAACTTAAAGAGATGAATGCTAGTGATAAACTTAACATCAAAGTTACTGTTACAGGTGCTGTAGTTAAGGTTGAAGGTGAAGATTATCAAGATTGGGATTTTGAAGCTGTAGATGACGCTTATGGTTTAGTAACACTTGGTGATCAAACACAAGGTCAAGCTCCAGTTTGTAATAAAGAGTATGTTAAACATCTTGCTTCTGTTTGTGCTCAAAATCGTGGTTTTAATAATACTTATGCTGATGGTGCTACTATCTATCCAGGTTATCCTATGGAATTGAGTGATGATTGGTATGATGTTTATACTATTCATTATAAGTATGGTCGAAAAGCTGCTCGTACTCGTGATGAGGCTATATGGCAAGATGTTATCATTGCTGTAGGTCGTGCAAAAGATGCTACTGGTGTTAAGAAAACTGGAACTGAGAATGCTGATTATGCTGCTGCTCTTCCTAAAATTTTTGTAGTTGATAAAGCTTAATGTAAACCAATAATGCAGCTCTTCTACGGGGGAGCTGTATTACTTATTTATGTAGATACAATGGGTGACTTTAATGAAGTTAATCAAATAGTTAATGATGCAATTAAAGATTCATCTTATATTACTGTTTTAATAAGTAGTGGAGTTTATATAGCTTATACTCTTATAGTTAAACTAGTTGATTTGTTTAAAGCTAAAGATAGAAATAAACCTATAATTGAAATGGCTTCTGCTATTAAACAGGTTAGTGAAAATGTTGTTAAACTTAATGGAGTATTAGATAAAGCTTTCCAAGATGCTGAAAGTAAAGAAAGAGCTAAAGTAAAGAATGTTATAGTTTTAGGTTTTATTAGTTTTAAAGATGCAATTACAGATAATTGTAATAACATCATTATTCATAATAATATAGATACTAATAAAGACCTTATTAAACAAAATGTTCTTAGACTTGTTAGTACTGAATATTACAAACTTTATAATGTATTTTCAGCGTATGATATAAATGGAGTTAATCTTTCTACTAAATTAAAAGAAGAATGGATTGATGATATTGCTAGTGAATGTTTAGATATAATTTATAATGGTCAAGATTCTTTAAATAGAATTGCTCAAATTAGTAATCGTCTTGACATTATTGCAGATGAACATTCTGTCTTTGTAAATAATAAAGTTTTTAATCATTAATAAGATGTTCTTATGAATAATGATTTAATTATAAAGAAATCTCAGAGTAACCTTGAGAAGATTGAAGTTAATATAGTTAAGACTATAAATGCTTTGTCTTCTCAAGGTTATTTAGTTAATACAAGTAAAGTTCTTAAACTTAGTGTTATTCAAATGGTTAAACATTGCTATAAAGATATTACACTTCTTACAGATAATGAAGTTAATAATTTAAGTAATGTAGTGATTAATATTTAATGTAATAATATGAACGATAATATAAATAACCCCCCCGTAGGAAGTATTGATACTTCTTCACTTAATACTGAATATAATGTAGATGTTGAAGTTGTTTATCTTACTATTCCTACTAAATGGATTCCTACTTATCGTAAATTACTTAGTCTTATAGCTAATGGAGGCAAAGCTATTCTTGATGATTGTAATTATGGTTGTAAAGGTAATGGCAGTGTAGTATTTAATTGTTGGAATATATTTCAATCTGCTTGTGCTGTTCATGCTGAAGGTAAAGAAGATGAAGCAGAATTATTTATTAATTATGTTTCTAAACAAATAAATGCTTATAATAAATCAAATGGCATTAAAGTAAATGATACTGCTTTTAAATATACTATTACTCCTGATGGTAAAGTTAAAGCCAATGGTGTAATTGAAGATGATATTGTAAGTTTAAGTCTTGATAAAGAAAATAAAGAAGCTTATGATAGTTATCAAGCAAGTAAAGATAACGATAAAGTTTTTGTTTAACAAAATAATAATTAAGAATATGTTTAAAATTAATGATTTAGTAAATAAAGTTGGTGCTGATAAATTTATTCATTTATTAGTTTGTGTTATTATTGCAGAGACTGTTGCAGTTTGTGATGTAACTATATTTAATCGTAGTGCTATTATTGCTGCTACTTTAGGTGTTATTGTTGCTATTTTTATAGGTATTGGTAAAGAAGTTATTGATTTCTTTAGAAATGGTTTATTTGACATTAAAGATTTAAAGTTTGATTGTTATGGAGCTATCCTTGGAGGTCTGTTGGCATTCATTTCGTTAATTGCATAATTTATCAAGTGAATAAATTTAATTCCTTGTAGAACAATTTAAAATATTAAATAAGATGAATGATAAAGAGAAAGAACTTTGGAGAGTTATAGATAATGTTATTAAATGTTGTGCTATAACTACTCTTGATGGAACTCTAATTATTACAAGAGAGGAAGTTCTTGGTAAATCTCGTGCTGAAAATCTTGTAATGACTAGATGTATGGTAGTAGAACAAATGATTCATGCTGGTTTTAGTGTTACAACTACAGCTCAAGTTCTTAATAGAACTGTTCAAGCTGTTAGACATTTAGAAAAACTTGCTTTTAATTATTTAAAAACTTCTAGAGTTTATAGACTTGCTACTGCTCAAGCTACTCTTCTTAATAAAGATGTAGAACCTATGTGTGTATAAAAAGTAAATAAGATTAAAATAAAGATTATCTTATTGATAATAGTATTAAGCTGACAACTAGTTAACAACTAGATTGTCAGCTTTTTGTTTATATTAAATACCTACCTTATATTTGCAAAGTACAAAATACTAGTATAGTACATTTTATTATTAATCATTTAACTTTTTAAATTATGGACGATTCTAAGATTTTTATGTTTCCTGATGGTGGAACTAAACAAACTAGTGATGTTAATAGTTTGCTTCCTCTTCTTATGATGAATGGTGGAGGTATGAATGGTGGAGGTTGGATGTGGATTATCTTTCTCTCTTTCATTTATCCTCTTATGCGCAATGGTGGTTTGTTTGGTAATGCTGGTGGAAATGGCAATGGTTGCTTAGGTCCTCTTGCAAATATGGTAAATAATAATGATGGTCGTGATCTTCTTATGCAAGCTATTAATGGTAATGGTACTGCTATTCAGAACTTAGCTTCAATGTTTGGAGTAAACATAGAATGAAGCTTGAAGTTCAAGAACTTGAAGATACTATCGAAGAGTGTTCTCGTAAAGAAGACGATGATTATAATAAGGACTATGATAAGGATTATGATAGAGATTATGATTATCGTAGACGTGATAGAGAATATGATGGTAGAAGTCGTGGTAGATATAGATATTAAATAATTAACTGCTCTGTAGAAGTGAATTAAGAAACCTTCTACGGGGCGGTTCTAATACTAAAATTATGGCTAGAGACTCTTTTGACCAATATGATGAAATTCCTGAAGATATGCTTATGTATCTTCGTTATAATGGAAAACATTTCAATCGTAAACTTGTTGAGTATGCTGTTAGTAAAATGACTACTAAAGATTCTTCTGGTAATGAAGTTCCTTTAGTACCAATTACTAAAAATCAACTTGATAATATGATGAATCAATATGGAGTTGTCTTAAATAACAAAGATGATGTTTATGATGCAGTTTATGTTGCAAACATGTGTAAAGCTGACTTTTTAGGTAGAAGTGTTGTTGATGATTTACATTTATGTTTATACGTTAAAGATGTCATAGATGATATTGATGGTTATGAAGGAATTGTATTTAATCGTTGGTATGCAGACATGTCTCATAAAGGTATTCCTATTGATTGGTACAATTATAGATAGAGATAAGCGAGTTATTATAATCAGTAATAACTCGCTTATTTTGTTAATACCTTTGTTAAACTAAAAATAAGAATAATTGTACTAATAATAATGTTTATCTTTGCAAGGATAAAAATATTAATGTTATGGAAATATTTAATGAAATACTTCAAAATCTTGCTAATAATTTTGATTTTAGTTATTGTATAGTTGTTAATGTTTTAACTTATATTCTCATTACTTGTTTTATAGATATTGTTAGAGGGAATATAACTAGATTTATGAAAAGACTTATTCTAATTATTAGTATGATTGTTGTTGGTATAGTTTATTATCTTGTTGGAGTAGAAGTTAAACTTATAGTTAATTCTGCTATCATAACTCCTGTTAGTTGGAGTTGGATAATTAAACCTGTACTTGCTAAATTTGGATATGATTATAAAGATATAGATAAACGTTTAAATTAATTTTAATTTTAAGTAGTTATGAAACAAACTGATATTGATCGTATGGTTGATGCTCAGAATATGTCTCCTGAGCATAAAAATATTCTTAGAAAAGCTTTAGGTTATGCTATTGGTGGAGGTGGTGGTCAAGACGTTCAAGAAAAACTTAATTCTCTTGACGAAGAAGTAGGTAACATTTTAAGTAGTTTAGGTTCTACTCTTGGTGCTGTAACTCTTGAGGTTGGAAATGATGAAGGAGTTAAAACTAGAAATATTGCTAAACTTAAAACTGTTACTAGTCATAATTCTTTCTTTACAAATATTAATTATGGTTTTGGTACTGCTTCTTGGAATGATGGTACAGGTGGTGTAGCATTTATTATTACGACTGGTGGTACAGCTAAACCTTATAGTATTAATGCTGATGGTTCTGTATCAGGTGGTATAGATGTAGATTTAACTAATCCTAACACTGAAGTATTTGTTATTCTTGCTGATAATGAAGAACTTCCTACTAAAGAATCTGAAATTCAAGGAAAGATTTATTGTAAAAAGAATACTTCTAGTACTGCTGTAGATAATCAATATAATGAATATATTTATATTAAGAGTACTAAGAAATGGGAGAAAATTGGTGAATTTCAAGCTCAACCTGATTTAAGTGGTTATGCTAAACTTAGTGGTGCGAGTTTTAGTGGAGTAGTTAAACTAAATGCAGATAATAACTATTTTAACGGTATTAATATTGGCTATCTTAATAAAAGTAATATAGGGTATTTAAGAGCTGGAGGTACATCAGCTAATTTAGTAAATGAACATCAAATATATAACACTGCTGGTGGACTTTCAGATATAGGTACTTCTGAAGATTTAGTTTTTACCCTTGAAGATGGTTCTACTGTAACTAAATCTATTAGAGTTATTTCTACAACTAGTC
>ENA-ORMS01000519-ORMS01000519.1-human-gut-metagenome-genome-assembly--contig:-NODE-519-length-38469-cov-4.108450_pt1 | contig 38469 bp, 31 predicted proteins | sample MGYA00242104_ERZ508997 | MGnify/ENA primary metagenome ERZ508997 (study PRJEB26280, sample SAMEA2338704) | human gut metagenome | biome: human gut; feature: human-associated habitat; material: faeces... | reverse complement strand
GTTTAATGCCTCAAGAATTGTCTTACCCTGTAAGATTTCTGCTGCCATAGCTGCAGAGTGTGTCATTCCTGAGCATCCGATAGTCTCAACTAATGCCTCTTCAATTACTCCATTCTTTACATTGAGTGAGAGCTTGCAGGCACCCTGCTGTGGTGCACACCAGCCTACACCGTGTGTAAATCCTGAAATGTCCTCAATTTTCTTAGAATGAACCCATTTTCCTTCTTCTGGGATAGGAGCTGGCTCATGTTTTGCGCCCTTAGCTACAGGACACATGTTTTCAACTTCCTTAGTGTAAATCATCTTAAGACTCCTTTCGTTATGGTTTTAACATACCCGATTTATTCTCTCATATTTTTTGTCATAAGTCTAGAGTATCATCGACAAAAAACAACAAAAATACAATATTTTTTCAAACAACATTACTATTTTTTAAGAACTACGTTGTCCTTGTCCTTGAAAATGTGGTTTGCAGGGATGACTCCGCGTACTCTTGAAAGCGGATAAATGTTTGAATTTCTTCCTATTACTGTTCCCGGATTGAGTACCGAGTTGCAGCCCACCTCCACATGGTCACCAAGCATAGCGCCAAATTTCTTGCGGCCGGTTTCAATCTCCTCTTTTGTATCGTAAACATCCTTTACGACTACAAGAGTCTTGTCGCTCTTTACATTTGATGTAATAGAGCCTGCGCCCATATGTGATTTGTAGCCCAGGATTGAATCTCCTACATAATTATAGTGTGGCACCTGTACAGAATTGAAAATAATATCGTTTTTCAACTCGGTAGAGTTTCCGACAACAGAGCCTTTTCCGACAATAGCACTTCCTCTTACAAATGCGCAGTGACGAACCTCTGCCCCCTCATCAATGATGAGCGGTCCATTTAAGCAGGCAGTCGGTGCAACCTTTGCACTTTTGGCAACCCAGATGTCCTCGCCGCGTTTTTCAAACTTTTCAGGATCTAATGTCGGTCCTAATTTTTTGATAAATTCACTGATTCCTTTTAATGCTTCCCACGGATAAGTAAACTGCTCTAAATATTCTTTCGCAATTGTCTCATTCAGATCATACAAATTACTGATTTTTGCGTTTTCCATTTTTTCTTCCTTCCTGTCTGAAAACTTCCATAAATATTTCAAACATTCATCATTCCGTATCTTTATTCTTCCAACACTTCATGATTGCCTGCGCCTTTTCATTATAAACACATAAAACTGATTATTCAAGAAAAAAGAGCCACAGACTTTGCTGTGACTCTCTCTCATTCTTACTGTTCACACATACCTCGTTCCAGTAACTTATCGTTCTTTATTATTTCTGTTCTCTTAATGTGAACTGTTTTACAAGGTTATCGAGCGTTTCTGCCTGTGCAGACAATTCTTCGCTGGTAGCAGATGTTTCCTGTGCCATAGCAGAGTTGGACTGAACAACTTCGGAAATCTGGTTGACTCCCTGTTCTGCCTGCTCCATAGCCGTTGCCTGAGACTGTGAGCTCTCACTTAAGGACTTGGATGTATCTGCAATAGCATTAATTCCTTTGATTACCTCGTCTAATGTCTCTGAAACCAAAGCAACCGCTTTATTTCCATCTTCAACGTCATGGATAGAACCCTCGATCAGTTCTCTTGTGGAAACTGCCGAAGCCGCACTCTGTTCTGCAAGTTTACGGATCTGGTCAGCAACAACTGCAAATCCCTTTCCTGCCTCACCTGCACGTGCTGCCTCGATGGAAGCATTCAAAGATAACAGGTTTGTCTGGCTTGCGATATCCTCCAGTTCGGAAATGATATTCTCAATCTTCATGGAAGACTCGCTGATACGCTGCATAGCTTCCACCATTGCGCGCATCTGATCACGGCTGCGATCCGCATCATCTGCATATTTTCTTGCATCAGCATGAGACTTTTGAAGATCCGCTGCTGTGTGTTCTACGTTGGCAGTGATATCAGCAATGGTTGCCTGAAGTTCTTCGACTGCTCCGGCCTGTTCCGTAGCACCTTCTGCCAGAGACTGCGCAGCCTCTGCCATATTGCCTGATCCCATGGATACCTGTTCTGCCGTCTCCTCTACCTGGTGGAGAGAATCATTGATCTTGCCGTTCATGTTGCGTAATCCGACAAGAAGATCATTGAATTTTCCGGTGTATCTTTCTTCATGATCCGTTGCGATAGCAAAATTACCATCTGCCATCTCATTTAAAAGTCTTCCGCTGTCAGAGATGATCACATTCAGGTTGTCTGCCATCTCTCTTGCCATTTCGATCATTTCTGCAACTTCGTCCTTCGCATCATACTCCGGGAACTCGCTGTCAAGATCTCCTTCCGCAAATGTTTTCAGGCGTTCTGACATCTGCTGCAACGGCTTTGCGATTCCATCTGCGATATGATTTCCCAATCTTCTGCCACTCAAAACGGAAAGAATTATCACTGCGATCATGATGATCACAACAATAATCTCCATCACTGCCAGGATTGCTTCCAGCTGATCCCCCTTCTGGACATTGGCGATCATCAGATCTTTCAGATTATTGTAAACAGCCTCATACATTGGCTTGAGTTCTTTGACCGCCCGTTCCTGCGCTTCCTTGCTGCCGGCTTCATCTGTCGTGGCTCCGATTTCGATCAGTTCATCGGAAAGTTCCCAATATCCATCCAGATCGGCAATGAGCTGATTGTACGCATCTCTTCTGTCTTTTGTCACCATGCTCTTTTCGACTTCTGCAAGGTATGTATTAAATGAATCCTGTTTTACGTAATAATCCTCTTTTAATTCTTTGATAATACTTTCCTCGTCATAACCGATTGCACCCCTCAGATCACTCTGCGCACCTGTAAACACTGTCATTGCCTTCCCGATATCTCCCTGGGAGGATCCATAATTGGTAAGCGCATGGTTATACATCCTTGTCATAATTAATAACGCACCGATTCCTACGATTGCTGAGATACTTGCAATAAAAATAACCTGCATGTAACTCTTAGAAAGTTTTTCACGAATTTTTAAATCCTGGCCCTTTTTCATTCCCATGTCTCCTTCGTATTTATTTTTGTACGCACATATCTCAATATACCGTACCACTGTATATAAGCATAACCCTGTACCCGACAAAAATCAATAAATTTTGTCAATTTTTTTACATTTTATTTACGCTTCAAACATAGTTTGTTTTTCCTGATTCTGTGCGCTTTCAGCTGGCTTTGCATTTTCCAACACCACGTTTTCTCCCGGATTATCAAAATCAAAACTGATTCTGTCGTCCTCAAATTTCAGGCAGGTATCAAACACATTCCCCGCTTTTGACGTAAATCCGGTGATTTTTTTCTTCGTCTTTCCGTTCTCAAAAAGTTCCTGCATAACGGCTTCCTCTAACTCCACCTTTGCCACCGTATGCGCCACTTTAAATCCACATTCACACTCATAATACCACTGGGATTTTTTCATAAAGTGTCCACATTTTGGACATTTTAAGGTCGTGTCTACAGGCTTTGGTTTCTCTGGAAAATCGAACGTCACCTGTCCCTCCGGCGTAAGCTTCAACGGTGCGTCAAACATCATGCCGGTCTTTGCGATAAAACCTTTGATGACTTCCGTTTTGCCACGGAGCAGCAGTTCTTTCACCTGTGCCTCCTTCAGCTTCACGCCCGCGATTGTTCCGATAGCAAATTTACAGCTCTCCGGATTGTCCTTCGAGTAATTGGCACAGCCATAGCCAAACGGTGTCTGGATGATCTCCCCGCCGCAGAGCGGACATTTCACATCCTTTACTTTCACCGGCTCCAAATCCGTGAAATCGAATTTTAACCCGGTCACTTTTCCGGCTTCATCCCGGCTCAACACCACGCGCGCATCAAATTTTTTTCCGGTTTTCGACTTAAATCCACGGATTGTTCCGGTTCTTCCGTTTGTGAGCAATTCTTTCACCTGTGATTCTGTCAGGGATTTTTCTGCCATTTTACCAATAGAAAAACGGCAGCTCTCCGGATCATCTTTCGAATAATTCGCACATCCGAATCCAAACGGTGTCTGCACGATTTCTCCTCCGCAGAGCGGACATACGACATCTTTTACTTTTTTTGCCTCTACATGTTCAAAATCGAATTTAATGACTGTTTTGCCATTTTCGTCCTTCTCCATACAGAGGCAGGCATCGAATTTTTTCCCGGTCTTGGACTTAAACCCGCGGATTGTCTCTGTCCTTCCGTTCGTGATCAGCTCGGTAAGCTGGGATACATTCAGACTTTTCTCTGCAATTTTTCCCACTGAGAAATCGCAGCCGTCTTCTTTTTCCCGGTCAAAATGAATACACCGGAACCCGTAGGCTGTCGTCACAATGTCACCGCCGCAGGACGGGCATTTGATTCCTTCCACCACCTGTGGTTCATTTGCCGAAAAATCAAAACTGATATTGATTTTTCCCTCCTCATCCTTCTGCAAAACAAGTGACGCCGGGAATTTCTTCTTCGATTTGGAGACAAAGCCATCCAGAACATCTGTTCTTCCTTTTGTAATCAAATCCCGGAACTCCTCCTCCGAAAGATCACGCCCTGCAATCGTTCCGATGGAAAAGCCACAGCCGGTGCCGTCTTTTTTATAATTGCTGCACCCATAGCCAAACGGTGTTGTTACAAGCTCCGCGCCACAGACCGGACAGGCAATGCCAAGCTTTTTCTTCGCCGCAATGCCTCTTGCGCCCTTTCCGGTCAACGGCTGGATTTGTGCCACAAGCCGTGACGTCAGATTCCGTTCCACCATGTTCAACGTCTCTTTTCGGATGAAATCCTCAAGTTTTTCCCGGTAATCTTCCATGATCACTGTTCCGCGCGTGATACCGTCAAGTCCTTTTTCCCACGAAGCAGTCATTTTCGGATTCAAAAGTGCCGGGACGGTCATATTTACGACTTCATAAACCATCTCGCCCAACACCTCCGGCGACAGGATCTGTGATTTTTTATTCAAGTGCAGGTAACCGATGCGCACCAGTTTTTTGATGATCTCTGCGCGGGTGGCAGAAGTTCCGATTCCGGAGCCTTTGATCTGTGCACGCAGTTCTTCATCCTCGATCAGCTGTCCGGCATTTTCCATCGCAAGCACCATCGAACCGGAAGTGTAGCGTTTCGGTGGCTTCGTGCTTCCCTCTTTTAGAGAATAACCATTGACCGGCAGTTCCTGCCCCTTAGTCAACTGATCTGCCAGTTCCAGAAGCCCCGGACTATCCGTCTCCTCATTATCCTCTTTGTTGCTGCCTTCTTTTTCTTCTTCCTGTTTTCTTCCTGCAATCTCTAAAAATCCCGGCGCCTTTAATGCTTTCGCCCCGGCAAAAAGTTTTTCCTCACCGACAGCTATCACAAGTTTTACGGTCTGGTATTCCGCCGCCGGATAAAAAATACTTAAGAAACGGCGGACGATCAGATCATACACACTTCTCTGCAGTTCATTTAAAGAACGCAGCTCTGTGAGCTGTCCGGTCGGAATGATCGCATAGTGATCGGTAATTTTCGAGTCATCCGTATACTGGGTCTTCGCAATGTTGTAATGAAGTCCTTCCTTCATGATACGCTCCACATACCCCTGCACCGGCTCATAGCCTTTCAGTCTGCTGATATTTTTTCCGATTTCTTTTGCCACTGCCGTTGAGAGAACACGCGCATCCGTTCTTGGATAGGTCGTCAGTTTTTTCTCATAGAGATCCTGTGCCACCTGCAATGTCTCATCCGGGCTGATTTTAAAGCGCTTCGAGCACTCGGCCTGCAGTTCTGCAAGGTTAAAAAGAAGTGGTGCCTTTTTCCGTGAAGTTCCGCGCTCAATGGAGGAGACAACCGCTGTTTTCCCGGAAAGTTCTGCAATTAAGTTTTCCGCAGACTCCTGCTTTTTAAATCCGTTTTCCTTATACAATAATGGAGATTCAAAGTATTTAGAACCTTCTACCGCTTTCCACTCCGCCTCGATGTTCGCATCCGTGAAACTTCCGACTACACGGTAAAATGGTGTTTCCACAAAATTGCGGATCTCACGCTCTCTTATCACGACCATACCGAGCACGCAGGTCATGACACGTCCGACTGCAATTGCAGTATAGCTTCTCGTCCCTGCCGCATCATTTAAAAGATTTCCATATTTCACAGACATTGCACGGGAAAAATTGATTCCCATCGCGTAATCCTCAATGGTCCTCATAATGCCGGATTTTCCGAGGTTTGCATAATCCGACATCGGCTTTGCTTCGCGGATACCCCGCTTGATTTCCTCCTCTGTCTGGGAATCGATCCAGACGCGCAGCTCTTTCATCCCCTCGCGGACACCGCCGTACATACGGATGTTTTCCTCAATGGTCTGTCCTTCTTTTCCGGCATCCCCTGCCCAGTAGACGGTATCAATATCTTCGCGGTGCAGCATTTTATGTACCACGTCATACTGTCTGCTGACCGCCGGGATCACATCATATTTGTACTCTTTTGGAAGGAAAGGAAGATCCTCTAACTTCCATTTTTTATACTTTTCATCATATACCTCGGGATAAACCATCTCCACAAGATGACCGACACACCAGGTAATGACGTAATCACTATTTTCTATGTATCCGTCATTTCTGCCTGATACACCAAGAATCCGTGCGAACTCCTGCGCAACACTTGGTTTCTCCGTTATAATTAATGACTTTGCCAAAAAAATTCCTCCAACTTCTGTAATTCTTACTTCTTTCCTAAATAAGAAGTTTTATAATTCATTCATATCGACCAGAATATATCTGGTATCCTCTTCTGCAAGCTGTCTGATCTCTTCTGAAAAACCTTTTGCCGAAAACAGAAAGAAATACTTTGCATCAATTTTTGCCTGCTTCATACTCTTTAACAATTCTTCTTTCATCTCCATGGTAAATTCCGGCTGATTCCAGTTACAGTATCCGACAATATTCTCCCGCACAGAGTTCTGTGCAATAATGTCGATATTTCCTTCTTTTCCAATCCATGTTCCCATCTTACTGATCTTCATTGGCAGTTTTCCAATCAGATTCAAAAGTCCTACATATTCCATGCATACTTCCTTGAAATAGCGTTCCAGATATTCGTCGATTCCCGATGTGATATACGCATCGTAGAACTGTTCCGGACTCATCATATAAAGTTCGGAAAGATGTGGATACACAAAACGGAACCAGAAATTCACATAATTATCCTTAATACGATAGACACCTTTTTTCGTGTTTTCCCATCCACCTGTCTCAAAAGAGGTCTCTTTCTCCACAATATGAAAAGTTCCGAGATTTTTCATATACACACTGATCTTTGCGCGCGAATAGCCGGTTTTTAAATGAAGTTCATTTAACTTATCATAACCGCTTGCAATATAATAAAGAATCGTCTCATACACAGACAGTTCCCGCAGTTCTGCCGCGATCAGCTGCTCTGCCGCCCGGTGCATATAACCATTCCGATTTAAAATATTTCTGCATATATTGGTTTTCAGATCCACGCGCTGATCCCAGTGGTTGATATAGCCTGCAACGCCGCCGATAACACCGTAAGTTCTGATACAGTCACTGACCTGATACTGTGGAAATGCACGTACCACCTCTAAGAAATTCAAAGGATTAATCTTAATCTTTCCATCAATTCTTTTGCTCTGCTCACCGAGTGTTGCGGGCATCTCCTGTTCCACCCATGCAACCGAAGAACTGCACAAAAGGATCAACACCGGTCCCGGATAAAGACGTTTCATTCTTAATTTTTCAATGCTCTCCATAAAAGAGGCATCTTTTTTTGCAATCAATTGAAATTCATCAATCACAACCACAAGTTTTGACGCATCACCACTTTTGATCCGGTTGAAAAATTCGTCATAGCTGTGCTTTGTAATATTCGCCGAAAACTTCTGCCGAATCTCTGCCTCCATCTGATTTCTCTGTTCCTGTCCCGATGCCTGTCTGCTGCGATAATAAAAGTACTTTTTGTCTGAAAGAAACGCTTTCAATAACTGTTCTTTCTCAGAATCTGTCCGTCCATACAACACATAGAGCTGATTTCCACTCTTCCCATAAATTGTCTCAAGTTCTTTTAAAATGGATGTCTTCGCTACCATAAGAAACCTCCCATTTCTGTCTGTTTGTTCGTTTTCCCTCAATGTAGTAAAAATTATATCATTTTTTAACTTTTCCGACAACCCGGTTCTTGCCATATAAAAAGATACATAAGAAATGACCGGAACAGCATTTTACTATTCCGGTCATTTCTTTACAGTCCACACATCTGTGATACGGACTTTTTAAATCGCTATGATATTCTCTCTTATTTCTTTGTGATGTAACCCTGTGCTTTTAACAGTTCTGCGCAGAGCACTGCACCACCTGCTGCACCTCTGACAGTATTGTGGGATAAACCTACAAACTTCCAGTCATAAACAGTGTCCTCTCTCAGACGTCCAACAGAGATTCCCATACCGTTCTCAAAGTTGACATCTAACGCGATCTGCGGTCTGTTGTCCTCCTCTAAGTACTGGATGAACTGCTTTGGAGCACTTGGAAGATTTAATTCCTGTGGAACTCCACTGTAGTTTCTCAATGCTTCGATCAGCTGTTCTTTGGTTGGTTTCTTTTTGAATTTTACAAATACGGCTGCGGTATGTCCATTTAATACCGGAACACGGATACACTGGCATGTGATAACCGGAGATGTTGCAGGAACAATCTCTTTCTTCTCATCATCAATGTGTCCCCAGATCCGAAGCGGCTCTTTCTCGGATTTTTCTTCCTCACCACCGATGTATGGAATGATATTTCCAACCATTTCCGGCCAGTCTTTGAACGTTTTTCCTGCTCCGGAAATTGCCTGATAAGTAGTTGCCACTACTTCGTATGGCTCAAACTCTTTCCATGCGGTGAGAACAGGTGCATAAGACTGGATGGAGCAGTTTGGTTTTACAGCAACGAAACCGCGCTTTGTACCAAGTCTTTCTCTCTGATATTTGATAACTTCCATATGTTCTGGATTGATCTCCGGTACGACCATCGGCACATCCGGTGTCCATCTGTGTGCACTGTTGTTGGATACAACCGGTGTCTCTGTCTTAGCGTATTCTTCCTCGATCTTTTTGATCTCTTCTTTTGTCATGTCTACTGCTGAGAAAACAAAATCTACTTCTGCCGCAACTTTTTCTACTTCGTTGACATTCATGACAACGATCTTTTTTACTGCTTCCGGCATTGGAGTATCCATTTTCCAACGTCCTCCTACAGCTTCTTCATATGTCTTTCCTGCTGAACGTGGACTTGCTGCTACTGTAACTACTTCAAACCAAGGGTGATTCTCAAGGAGTGAGATAAATCTCTGTCCTACCATACCTGTTGCACCTAAAATTCCGACTCTTAATTTCTGACTCATATTTTCACCTCATATATTTTAAATGTAAATTTATTATCGCTATTGTTTCTGTCCGTCTATCACGTACAACTGTTTGCGACGTATGTATACTATACCACATTTTTTTCAAAATGCAACTACTTTTTAAATTTTATATTGAATATTTTTCATTTTTTTTATATAATATAAGTAGTGTGCTAATCACATTGCTTCTGTGGCTCAGTTGGTAGAGCAACGCATTCGTAATGCGTGGGTCGTGGGTTCGAATCCCATCAGAAGCTTTCTATTGTATGAAATATATAAAAATACCGACCTTTAAACGCAAGATTTCAAAGTCTTAGATTAAAAGGCCGGTATTTATTTATATAAACTATTTAACTGTTCTCATATTATATTTCTCATATCTGATAACAGTATCTATAAAATTATTCTCAATATGTTCAATTAATTCATCTACTTTTTCATGAGATTCAGTAAATGGTACAAAACCTCCTGCCATAGACGGATGTCCACCACCACTTCCAATTCCTAATAAGGCATCATTAGTCAATTGTCCCGCATCAAATGATGATACATCACTTCTTACAGAGATTTTGATTCCGTCAACCTTAATTGAATATACTACGCACAGATTGACGCCTGCAATAAGTAACATAAAGTCAGATATTGATGCTATTAATGGTTCAGGGCAATGATTTCCTGTATTCGCAAAGCTTATATTGTCATATACCTTTATACTCTTAATTGCATTGGCATAAGCTGTCAAATCTCCAAATTGCAACGTACTCGTCTCTAATGAATTAATTAAATCAATATCACACAGATTATATAGTGAATAGAACATATTGAGGTCAAGATCCGATACACCTCTTGATAAGTTAGCAGTATCCACCTTAATCCCAAACATAAGTGCTGTTGCAACATTTCTGTCAATCTTTATATTATTAGATATAAAATATGCCGCTATAATAGATGCACACGCACCTACTCTAGGTCTTATATCACAGAACTTATAATCAGCCATCCCAAATGATGGATGGTGGTCTATACACATAGTAATATGACCTTCTAAATTCTTAAGATTAGCATTACCAGCCTGCGAATCAACTAAAATAATCTCGTCTTCTTTCGTAATATCCTTAACTTCACTTGAATGCTTTATATCGATTTCTAAACTTTCTATCATCTTCTTTGTACTATATTTATCAATCCTTCCCTGATAACATATTGTACTTCTTATTCCATTCTTCTCTAATAATACCTGAAGCCCGAATGCACTTGCAATAGCATCTGGATCTGGAAAGTTATGTGTCTGAATATATATATGCTCTTTATCTGTACATTCTAACATTTTCTCTAAATTAGTTTTTTTATCTTCCAAAGAATTTTCCCCCATTGTTTTTTCTTATAATTTTATCACTATCTTCTTGTATGACTTGCATAATGTTATAATTATACCCTAATACACCTTTTAAATCAATCACATTATAAGCTTTTTGACATACTATATAATATGATATTGATGTCACAAGCTACCCTGCTAACTGTTTCGTACATTGCACTCCCACACGCCTGACATCTATTATAATACATATAATATCTATAATGTAAAATGTGGAGGTCATTCGATGAAACCAATTCTTAAATTAAATAATATTTCATTTTTGTATATGTCAGCTTCAGAACAGACAACAATAATTGACAGCCTCTCATTAGAAGTATTTCCTAGTGAAATTATATCTATAATCGGTCCTGAAAAATGTGGTAAAAGCACCATACTTTCTATAATCTGCGGTCTTACCAATCCAACCTGCGGATATATAAGCTGCAATAAAACCCATATCGGATATATGGTTCAGAATGGCGATTTATTCCAATGGCATAATATCTACCGTAATTTCTCGAAATACTATAATAATCCACCAGCCCTCTATAAACACCCTGAAATCAATTCATCTTTTTCTGAAAAATGTTCAAACATTAATTCCTGCAAATGCTGTGATAAAAAAGCTGCTCTTATCAAAGTTCTTGCTTCTGAGCCTGATTTACTTCTTTTAGATGAGCCTTTTACCTCATTTAACAGTGAAGCCCGTTCAGCTATCAGAACAGACATTATTAATCTTATTCATTTAGAACACAAAAGTGCTATTTTTATATCTTCTAATATTGATGAGGCTTTATCAATCAGTGACAGAGTCATAATTCTTTCTAAAATGCCTTGCAGAATAATTAAAGAATTCCGTACTGACAACAACCTGTTATGATAATCTCATTTTGAAGTCATCATAACCAAATTCTTTTATAATTTGTATCTCTCCGTCTTTTTCATATGCAATTGATGGAAGCATCATTCCATTAAATGTATTAGTTTTAACCATAGAATAAATTGCCATATCACAGAACTTAAGCCTGTCTCCGACTTTCAACGGCTCTTTAAAATAATAATCGCCAATTATATCTCCGGCAAGACATGTAGGACCTCCAAGTCTGTATCTGATACCATTATTATCGCAGGTTTTATCACATATTAATGGTGTATATGGCATTTCTAAGACATCAGGCATATGGCAGGCTGCTGAAGTATCTAAAATTGCAATGTTTCTTTCATTTTCAATAATGTCTAAAACAGTTGTAACAAGATAGCCTGCATTGAGTGCAACCGCTTCTCCAGGTTCAATATACACTTCAAGATTATATTTCTCTTTCATATGAATTATGCATTTTATCAATGTTTCGATATCATAATCTTCTCTTGTTATATGATGTCCGCCACCGAAATTAATCCATTCCATATCATACAATGCATATCCGAATTTTTCTTCGATTATTTCAAGAGTTTTAAGTAAATCATCTGAATTCTGCTCACATAATGTATGAAAATGTAAGCCTGATATTCCATCTAAATCAGCTTTCTTAAAATTATCTAATGTTATTCCCATTCTCGAATATTTAGCACATGGATCATATATCTCATGACCCTCCTGTGTTGAATATTCAGGATTAATTCTAAGGCCGTACTTCTTGCCTGCCTTAATTGCCTTTTCCTTATATCTGCTCCATTGTGACTGGGAATTAAATACTATATGGTCACAGATTTCTAAGATTTCATCTATCTCATCATCTCTGTAAGCGGCTGAATATACGTGTGTTTCACCGCCCATATATTCTTTACCAAGTCTGGCTTCGTATAGTCCACTTGCTGTTGTCCCTGATAAATATTTACCAATCAGCGGATATGTATAAAACATTGAAAAACATTTCTGTGCTAACAGAATATGACAACCTGTTCTATCCATAACATTTCTTAAGATTTTCAGATTTTTCTCTAACAAATCTTCCTCCACCACAAAGCATGGAGTAGGAATATTATCATACGTATACTTCATTATAAATCTTCCTTTTCAATTGTAAGCAATGCATCACCATTTATTTCATCATATGACTTCTTCATAAGTCTCTCTGCCTGCTTTGCAACAACATTTTCAAAATAATTTCGTATTTCTCTTGCGTTAGCAAAATTTTCGCCTGCATTAGCAACCATAACACCAATTTTAAGGGCAAGCTCTTCTTTAACACCCTCTCCTATTATAAAGTCCTGAGATGTACACATTTCAATAAATATATCAACTAACTGACTAACCGAATAGTCTTCAAACTGTATATATTTGTTAAATCTTGAACGAAGTCCCGGATTGGAGTCTAAAAATTTCTCCATAGGCTCAGGATAACCCGCAACAATTACAATCAGTCTGTCTCTGTTATCCTCCATCAGTTTAAGCAATGTATCAACTGCCTCTTGTCCAAAATCTCCGCCATTATTCTCATAACTTGTAAGTGCATATGCTTCATCAATAAACAGTATACCACCCATAGCTTTCTCAACGACTTCCTGAACCTTTTCGGCAGTCTGTCCCATATAGCCTGCAACGAGTCCTGAACGGTCTGTTTCTGTTAAATCACCCTTTTCTAGCAATCCAAGGCATTTATATATCTGACCGATTTTTCTTGCAACCGTTGTCTTACCTGTTCCCGGATTACCTATGAATACAAGATGATTGCTCATTACAGGATATTTTAAGCCTCTTTCTTTTCTTATCTTCTGCACCTGTAAAATGTTTACAAGACTGTGAATCTCTTTCTTCACTCCGTCTAAACCAATCATTGAATCTATATCATCAAGTAAAGCCTTGATATTAGCTGAAGGTTCCATATTTCCATCTACATATCTATGATAATCAGGATTATTTCTTAATGATTCAGGTACTTTATTTTCATACATTTCTTTAACAGAGCCACTCATTGAATAATCTCTTTTTATACTAAAATTGATATTCACACTTTCACTTTTTGAGCTGCCTTTTAAATCATAATATCCGGTAAAACTTTTATCTCCGGAATAAGGATTATAATACGCATTTTCATCTCTCATATTTGCACGCGCATAGAAATTTTGTGATTTATCAGTATAATCGCCTCTGCTTAACATTACCTTATTGAAATTAGATTCTGTTTTATCAATTTCTACTTCATCAAAATATATATCCATATCTTCTGCATTCAGAATAAGATTGAGAATATTTCTTAACATATCTTCAAATGCCATCATCTGGTATGGAAACTGTATTGTATTACTACTTATTACACCATATCCGAACTGTTTTAATGCTTTGTATAGAATTCTTGTATCCTTAAGAAAAATATTCATTGATTTCTTCATGATTTTTCTTTCTTCACTAAGCACATATAGTATTGATTTTGGAATCTTTGTCAAAAAATTATTTTTAAGACAGACATCTTCCCAGTAATATTTTCTAAGAAGCTCTTCATTTTCAATAATGTCGAATGTAGAACATAGAATTTTCTTCTCTCTGTAGCACAAAACACCATCCATAGTTGCAAGTAAATATCCCATGCGCAGTAAGTCATCCTGAAAATATTCCTGCAATTCTCCTTTATCAAATAAATATCCGTTTCCTTCATATTTTTCACATATATAAAGTGCCTGTCTAATACTTAATTTATATATTTCAAAATTATCTTCCATAAAACTCTCCATTTTGCAAACTTATCATATTGTAGAAATTATCGCAAAACATTGAATTCTGTTCTGCAATAATTTCTACATCTATTTCTGATTAATCTACTAATACTGGATTAAAATCTTCTTCCCAAGGAAGTCCAAACTTATTAAGTGCTTCCATAAATGGATCAGGATCAAATTCCTCGATATTAAATACACCAGGACCTTTCCACACACCTGTCATTACAAGCATTGCACCAATCATTGCAGGAACACCTGTTGTATAACTGATTGCCTGTGAACCAACCTCTTTATAGCATTCCTGATGGTCACAAATATTATACAGATAATATGTCTTATCTTTGCCATCTTTCTTGCCTCTGAATATACATCCTATATTAGTCTTTCCAACTGTTCTTGGACCTAAACTTGCAGGATCAGGTAATACCGCCTTTAGAAATTGTAATGGTACAATTTGTTTTCCTTCAAATTCTATAGGTTCAATTGATGTCATTCCAACATTTTCTAAACATTTAAGATGTGTAAGATAGCTCTGTCCAAACGTCATAAAGAATCTGATTCTCTTAATTCCCGGTATATTTATTCCAAGTGATTCTAATTCCTCATGATGTAAAAGATACATATCTTTTTTACCTACACCTTTAAAATTATACTCTCTTTTTATTTCCATCGGCTTAGTTTCAACCCACTTTCCATCTTCCCAATAACTTCCATTTGCCGAAACTTCTCTTATATTAATCTCAGGATTAAAATTTGTAGCAAAAGGATAGCCATGATCGCCGCCATTACAATCCAGTATATCTATATAATTAATTTCATCAAATTCATGTTTTAAGGCATATGCACTGAATACACCTGTTACTCCCGGATCAAAACCACTTCCTAAGAGTGCTGTTATTCCTGCTTCCTTGAATTTCTCACGATATGCCCACTGCCATTTATATTCAAACTTCGCTGTGTCAAGAGGTTCATAATTAGCTGTATCTACATAATGTGTCTTAGTTGCAAGGCACGCATCCATTATTGTTAAATCCTGATAAGGAAGAGCAAGATTCAATACAACATCAGGCTTAAATCCATTAATAAGTTCAATTAATTCATCTACACTATCTGCATCTACCTTTGCTGTATGTATAATTGTTTTTGTCTTATCTTTTAATTCTTCTTTTAATTTATCACATTTACTCTTTGTTCTGCTTGCAATCATTATTTCTTCAAATACTTCACTGTTCTGACAGCATTTATGGATTGCAACTCCTGCAACTCCACCACAACCTATTATTAAAGCTTTACCCATTCTGATTCACCATTTTAACCTTTCTTACATTAATTTTTTCTTATGGAAAGTAATAATTCTCTTATAATCTTGCATGCAACCGCTGTAGATACTCCTGAAGTATCTAAATTAGGTGCCAGTTCATTAACGTCCATTCCTACAATATTTAATTCTGATACTTTTATAATCGCACTGAGAAGTTCTAGGAATGTAACGCCTCCGGCTTCCGGAGTTCCTGTTCCAGGAAATATTGATGGATCTAACACATCTAAATCGATAGTAAAATATACCGGATAACCTTTACATTCTCTTATAGCATCTTCTAATCTGTCAAAATTGAACTTATTAAGTGTTGTATGTTCTTTTGCCCAGTAGAATTCATTTCTTTCACCACTTCTTATACCGAACTGATATATTCTGTCATCTCCTACAAGGTCCCATATTCTTCTGATAACTGAAGCATGTGAAAGATTTTCACCTAAATACTCATCTCTCAGGTCTGTATGGGCATCGAAATGGATCACCCTTACATTAGGATATTTTTCATAAACCTTTTCAAATGCACCTAATGTCACTAAATGTTCTCCACCGATCATACATGGTATCTTTCCATTTTCAAGAATTAAAGCAGTCTTTTCACCAATCATATCAAGAGCTTTTCTCGGATTGCCAAATGGCAGTTCTATATCCCCACCATCGAATACCTTAATATCCTCTAAATCTCTGTCCTGATATGGACTATATGTCTCAATTCCATATGACTCACTTCTTATTGTCTTACTTGCAAAACGTGTACCAGGTCTGTATGATGTTGTCGAATCAAATGGAGCACCAAATATAACAATATCCGCATTTTCAAAATCAGATTCACAACCAATAAAGTTTTCAATATTTCTATTCCACATCTCTTAACAGCTCCTCTACATAATTAGGAAGTGCAAATGCACCAACATGAAGTCTGGTATTATAATACCTTGTCTGTATACCTAACATATCCCATTTAGCACCGCTAAAGTCCTTGGTCGGATGATATTTCTTAGATGAAAATCCAAATAACCAATGTCCTGACGGATATGTAGGAATATGTGCCTGATATACCTTACTTATCTTAAAACTTTCAACTATACGCTTATGTGCTCTTTGCATAGCCAGTGCATCTTCACTATAGAATGGACTTTCATGCTGATTAACTATTATACCATCTTCTTTAAGTGCTTTATAGCAATTACCATAGAATTCCTTGGTAAAAAGTCCTTCGCCTGGTCCAAACGGGTCCGTAGAATCTACAATTATTAAATCATATTCATTTTCGTGGTTGCGCACGTATTTAAGACCATCCTGATATGTAATATGGACTCTTTCATCATCTAAGCTGCATGCTGTAAGCGGAAGATATTTTTTACACACTTCTACGACAAGTTCATCTATTTCAACCATATCTATGTGTTCAATGGATGAATATCTGCATAATTCTCTTATTACACCACCATCTCCTGCGCCTATAACTAATACCTTCTTTACATTAGGATGAACCGCCATTGGTACATGTACAATCATCTCATGATATATAAATTCGTCTTTTTCAGTAAGCATCATATATCCGTCGAGAGTCAGAAATCTTCCAAATTCCTTTGAATCAAATACATCTATTCTCTGATAATCACTCTGTGTACTAAATAATTGTCTGTTAACTTTAATTGAAAAATTAACATCTGATGTATGTTTTTCAGTAAACCATAATTCCATCTGATTACTTCTCCTCCTTTACAACATTTAATCTTGTTATATCCATACTTTCAGGTCCTGTCATAAAACAGCCTTTTTCCTTTGCATATGATATATATGTAAGTATTTCTTCTGTTATCATTTCTCCCGGTGCTAAAATCGGTATTCCCGGCGGATAACACATTACAAATTCACTGCAGATTCTTCCTATTGTCTCTTTAACTGGCAATGACTCTTTGTCAGCATAGAAAGCCTTTTTAGGCGACATCGCAACTGTCGGATTGATATATTCGTGGTCGAACATTCCTGTCCTTTCTTTTTTAAATCTTCGTCTTATTTCTGCTAATGCACTTACTAATCTTTCTATTTCTCTTTCCCTGTCACCTACTGAAATATAGGCTAAAATATTTCCGATATCACCAAATTCAATCTGTATGTCGTACTCATCTCTTAACAAATCATATACTTCTATACCAGCAAGTCCAACGTCAAATGTATTAACCGATAATTTTGTGACATCGAAATCATATATTGAATCTCCATTAATTATTTCTCTGCAATACGCATAATAGTCACCTATCTTATTTATCTCGTCTCTTGCATATTTTGCAAGACTTCTCACCTTTTCAAATGTCTCCCTGCCATTTAATGCCAGATTCTTGCGTGACATATCAAGACTTGATAATAACAGATAACTTCCACTTGTTGTCTGTGTAAGATTTATAACCTGTCTCACATAGTTATGATTAATTTTTTTGCCAACTAACAATATTGAACTCTGTGTAAGACTTCCACCTGATTTATGCATACTAACTGATGCCATATCAGCTCCCGCCTCCATCGCAGACATAGGAAGGCTTTCATCAAAATAGAAATGTGTTCCATGTGCCTCATCAGCTAACACTTTCATTCCATGTGCATGTGCAAGTTCAGTAATTCTCTTTATATCCGAACAAATTCCATAATATGTCGGATTATTAACCATTACTGCTTTTGCATCAGGATTTGCCAATATGGCTTTTTCAACTTCTGATATAGACATTCCTAGAGCAATTCCTAATCTTTTATCTGACTCAGGATTAACATATACAGGTATTGCTCCGCTTAGTATTAATGCATTTATGGCACTTCTATGCACATTTCTTGGCATTATTATCTTATCACCCTCTTTACATGTTGCAAGTATCATTGTCTGTACTGCTGAAGTCGTTCCCCCAACCATGAAAAATGCATGTTCTGCTCCGAATGCATCTGCTGCCAGCTCTTCTGCTTCTTTAATTACTGATACCGGATGGCACAGGTTATCTAAAGGCTTCATTGAATTCACATCTACTGACATACATTTTTCACCCAGAAAATCTGTTAGCTCTTTATTAGCTTTTCCATGTTTATGTCCTGGTACATCAAATGGTACTATTCTTTCTCTTTTAAATCTGTTCAATGCCTCATATAATGGCATTCTGTTCTGTTCAAGTTTCATTTCTGTCTCCATTTCATCTATGGGATTATCTAGAAAATATTACTTCCACTAAATATTTCTATCATTTCTCTTCTAAGACTGTTAGTTATCTCTAATCTCTCTTTTGGTGACAATTCATACACATCTGTATTAAACAGGTAATTTTGTAAATCAATCTCTTTAATAAGCATTTTCGTATGAAAAATATTAGCCTGATACATATTTACGTCTATTGCATCATATTTCTTCAATGTTGTACTGTTTATATAATCCTGTATTGATGTAATCTTGTGGTCTATGAATAACTTTTTACCATTGACATCTCTTGTAAAACCTCTCACCTTATAATCCATGGTTATAATGTCTGAATCAAAGCTGCCAATCAGATAATCAAGCGTAGATAATGGTGTTATCTCTCCACACGTTGCCACATCAATATCCACTCTGAATGTTGCAATACTCGTCTCAGGATGATATTCAGGATATGTATGTACTGTAACATGGCTTTTATCCAAATGTGCTACTGTAGTATCTCCCTTAGTGATAATCTCCCTACTCATATCGCCACTTCTGGCCTTCAACATCTGCTCTTCCTAAAAGTATTGTAACGCTTGCTCCCTGTGGTTCATAATCCTGTTTAGACACATTCAGGATATGTGCACCTATCATCTCTGTAATATTACATAGTATCTTAACCAGACGTTCAGAATTATACTGTTCATCGATATATGAAATATAGTCTTTTTGCTCTCTTTCTGTTTTAGCATAACAGACATCATATATATTAAAGCTTAATGATTTAGTCAGATTATTAAAACCATATAATTTTAATTTGTCATTCATCTTCTTCTCCTGTCAAGTGGCAAAAGGATAAATCCATTTTGCATAATTCTAATTTTCTTATTAAACAAAAATCAAGTGTATGCACACCTTCAGCACAGACACTTGATTATATTTACTAATTGGTTTATTTATTTTTGAATTTCACAAAATTAATTCATATTTATTTATTCAATATAGCGTTTAGAGTCTATATAGCAAGAAATTACTTTTACTACTCTTATTGATTTTTCACAAGTGTGATGTGCACATAGTGCAACTGTCTATCCAATTGGTTATCAAGTCACCAACTCAATGCCATCACTGGCATCAACTTATAAAATTTGAATTATAAATTCAATCAATATGGTAATTTCAAAATTACCTTGTTCAAAATAATTCCTGCAAAACTTTACGCTTGCTTTTCCCATCATTTTTCTAAAATGATATTCGAGGAAAATGTTTTCATTTTTTCACCAAAGATGATTATATATTATTTTCGTATGATATGTCAATGATTTTTCGTACTTTTCTTCTTTTCTAAACAATTTGTCGCAAAGAGACGCTCCGAAATTTGTTCATGCAATTTCTTAGTTACCATAAAACTATTTATTATCATAAATAAATTCTATATTCACATTGTCATAGAAGAATTTGAGTATTTCTTCGTAATTCATTCCCTTATCTATCATGCTTTTTACAGCCGTCTGGCTCATTCCCGCACCATGCCCATAGCCACCACCATAGAAAGTATAACTATTGCCATTTTTTTCTACTGTAAAATAAGCACTTGGCAAAGCATTAAATGTATCAACTGATGTTCCATCTGCTTTATTAATTGCTATTCCATTAGGACTTATAAGATTTCTTATGGCTGTCTGTTTTACTATCTTAACTACAGCCGTTGTTCCCTTAATAATTAATTCCTCTATCGTTCCACCTATACCACGTTTTTCTACATATATATCCGTAACTTCCCCTATATTAGTAAGTTTCCTGCTTACAAACCCCTCAGACGTCCAGGTAAGGACATTATCAGGATAGTTATTATATATCCTTGCTATATTTCCATTAATACTGTCTGATAACTGCTCCTGTGTCATTGTAATATTCCATCTATACCATGAACTTCCTTTATCATAAGTATCATATTCTGTTTTGATAAATTCATTAAATGTATTGTTATCAGATAAATCAATGTTATTGTCATCGTCACACAATAATTTACCTTTGATATATGGAAGAGGACTTCCTCCCCATACTGTAGAGTCTGTTGTACTTCCACAAGAGGTTGCAAAGAAATATGTATTTGCTATTTCACCATTATACATTAATACCTGACCGTATGTAGCTTTAACTGCTGATATCGAATTCTCATTTTCAGGTGTGACATTATATACCTGATAATCTGTACTGTCATTTACTTGTGCGCCATATGCACTTAATGCGCCGTTATTCATATGACTTACCGCATAGCTTCTTGCACATACAGCCTGAACTTTTAATGCTTCAATACCATATGAGGAAGGCATCTCACTTGGAACAACAGCATACAGATATTGTTCTAATGATAATTCATTAATCACAACTATTTTACCGTCATTCAAACCCAGTTCAATTGTTCCTCTGTATTCAGGATTATTACCATTACGACTAACCGAATTAAGCATAATTTTACCATTTTCATCCTGCGCTGTTATCTTTATTCTTCCAACTTTTAACTTATCATTATCGCAATTAAATGTAATAGAATCTCCTGAATTATATAAATCTTTCTTCTCTCTAGGAGTATCTGAACCATCATTTTCAAAATAAATCACATAGAACGGACTCTTGCTGCTTACAGTTACATAATCATGTGTTAAAGCAGTATAACCTGTAGTCTTAATAAGAACTCTTATATTATCAGCACTAGGTATACTATCCATAAATATTCCACAAATTTTCTTATTTGCAACTATAAATCTCAGGTTCCCATCTCCAACTCTTACATTTTCAATTCCCTGTTCTTTATAAGAATCATACGAAGAATATACTCTGTATTTTTCATCTAATACAACATTACCAAAACCCTCTACTTCTATACCATTTTCACTTATTGCCTGCACTTTTCCACTTATACTGTCCCTTTTGAGACTCATTTTCATAATTTTATTATCTCTTACAACTAAGTCACACATAATGCCTTCTAATTTTTCTTTTAATCCCTTTACTGCAAATGTACGCTCAATACCGTTTAATCTGACCGTAATATTATCTTTCTCACTGCCAATGATTAACAGATTATTAAAAGTCACCTCATTGACCACCTTTTTAATAAATATAATCTGGTTATCACGAACCATTGCTTCAATACATTTATCATCCAGATTATCCAGTGCAAGATTATACACATAAATTCCGGCATCGGATATAATATTTTTATTCTCTTTATCAATACTATAAATATTAATTTCTTTAGTATCACATATTTTTTTCATTCCATTTGCATTGCTGACAAATCCTAATATCTCATACCAGTTTTCCCTGCTTATTTTATCAGCTTTACCTAACTTAACTCTGATAACGTTTTTAATATCCTCTAAACCAAGTGTTTCTAACATATTCTCTACATCATCTATGCTTATATAATCATCTCCGTTCTTATAATTACCACGCTTAATAATCTCTTCTCCATACATTGAATTAATCGATTCAATTCCCTCTTCTATAATTACATACTCTTTTATGTTATTTTCTTTCTTATTCATAAAAAAAGCTATATAAATTAACGACAAAATAATCCCTGTTATACATAACACAGAAATTAAAATCCTGCTTTTCCTCTTCAACATTGTTTTAACCATTCCCTTCGTTTATTCATATAGCTATCTGCTTTTTAATCTTATGAGTAGTCCATTTCTATTATTACATAAAATCTTCTGTCAATAATATAATTTATCTATATACAATACTGAAGTAATATTTCCATACATTTAAAATATAATATAAATTTACCACTAAATAATTGAATTGAAAATAAATAAAGAATGTCGCTTGCGACATTCTCCGCCGCAGTGCGATCCTCGCGGAGCGTTTTTTACTTACCAGGACAATTTCAACGAAATTTCCTGGTAAGTATGAAAAAAGCAGCACCATTGGTGCTGCCTTAATTTCATATATACCCCAAAATGTCGGCTCCTGCAGTTTTGATTCCTAGCAAAGCTAGGTGGGTTTCCGCATTCAGGCTTCTGTGGTCCACTCAAAGGAGGCTTCACATCCGACTAAAGATATAAGAGTCCCTGTTCAAAAATGTAGGTTCAAAAAAACAGAAGTTATCGTGCATTCCAGGAAATATATACTAACTAAATCGTTGAATTTAGTATACTTTATTTTATGAAAATTTTCAATAAAAAATTCATATTTTTAGCAAGTTTTTTTAGTTAATTTCTACCAAATTCAGAAAGTTCAAGTCCCGGATTTCTTTCTAATACCATATTAGGACTCCATGCATTTACAAATAACAGAAGCGGATTATCCTTAAGATCTTTTATCTTCTTCATATCTGAAGTTCCTGATATCTGATTTAAATCAATATCCTTACTTACTACCCATCTGATATGTTCATATGGAAGTCTTTCAAGTTTAATCTCAACATTATATTCGTTCTCAAGTCTGTATTGTAATACCTCGAACTGCAACACACCAACTACTCCGACTATAATCTCTTCCATTCCGGTATTAAACTCCTGAAATATCTGTATAGCACCTTCCTGTGCAATCTGGTTAATACCTTTGACGAACTGTTTTCTCTTCATAGTATCAACCTGTCTTACTCTTGCAAAATGTTCGGGTGCAAATGTAGGTATTCCTTCGAATTCGAATTTATCATTCGAAGAACATAGTGTATCACCTATCGAAAATATACCTGGGTCAAATACACCTATAATATCGCCTGCATATGCTTCTTCCACAATATGTCTCTCCTGAGCCATCATCTGTTGTGGTTGTGAAAGTTTTACCTTTCTTCCACCTTGCACATGATTAACTTCCATACCTGCTTCGAATTTACCTGAAGTAATTCTCATAAATGCAATTCTATCTCTATGCGCCTTATTCATATTTGCCTGAATCTTGAATACAAATGCCGAGAAATCAGGTCTGAACGGATCAATCTCTCCAATATTTGATTTTCTTGGAAGTGGAGAGGTTGTCATCTTTAGGAAATGCTGTAAGAAATTCTCTACACCAAAATTAGTAAGTGCTGAACCAAAAAATACTGGTGTCAAATCTCCTGCCTGTACCTCACTTAGATTAAATTCTGCACTTGCACCATCTAATAACTCTAAATCCTCAGTTAATTTATCGTAGAGGTCGTTTCCCATATGTTCTATTAATTCTTTATTATTAGCTTCATTCCATTCAATTCTGCTTGTTTCAACTTCTTTTTGTCCATTCATCGAAGCCTTGAATGTAGTGACCACATTTTCCTGTCTCTCGTAGACACCCTTAAATGATTTACCCGAACCAATAGGCCAGTTTATAGGACATGTTCTGATTCCTAATACATTTTCTATCTCATCTAATAGATCAAACGGATCATTAGCTTCTCTGTCCATCTTATTAATAAATGTAAATATCGGTATATGTCTCATTACACACACCTTGAATAATTTAATTGTCTGTTTCTCAACACCCTTAGATGCATCTATAACCATTACTGCTGAATCAGCTGCCATTAACGTTCTGTAGGTATCTTCTGAGAAGTCCTGATGTCCAGGTGTGTCCAGGATATTAATACAATATCCACCATAGTTAAATTGCATAACTGATGATGTAACAGAAATACCTCTTTCTTTTTCAATCTCCATCCAGTCAGATACTGCATGCTTCGCTGTCTTCTTTCCCTTAACTGAACCTGCAAGATTAATAGCTTTTCCATATAACAGAAATTTCTCTGTTAATGTTGTCTTTCCTGCATCAGGATGGGAAATAATTGCAAATGTTCTTCTTTTTTTTATTTCTGTACTTAAATCTGCCACATTTAGCTCCATTCCACAGACTAATTATTGTCTGTCTTTTCTACTATTTCATTTTTATTCTTATATATGGAATTAGCAGGAACATATCCTCTTACCATTGATAACGGATATACATTTGTATGTGATCCAATTACCGTTCCTGGATTCATAACCGTATTACAACCTACTTCAACGTAACTTCCAAGTATGGCACCTAATTTCTTAAGTCCTGTCTCCACGTATCCATTGTCTGTTTTAATCTTAACAAATGTTTTATCAGATTTAAGATTCGATGTAATCGAACCTGCACCCATATGTGATTTATATGATAATATTGAATTACCTACATAGTTATAATGTGGTGTCTGTACACAATCAAATAAAATAGAACTCTTTAACTCTGTCGAATTACCTACAACGCATCCTTTACCCACTATTGCTGCGCCTCTTATAAATGCGCAATGTCTGATTTCAGCATCTTCATCAACAATAAGTGGTCCGTTTAAAAATGCTGTAGGTGCAACTTTTGCACTTTTAGCAATCCAGATATTTTCTCCACATTTCTCATATCTATCTTCAGGCAAAGTATTACCTAATTCAATAATCTTCTCATCTAATCCATTGAAGACTTCCCAGGGATAGGTAAGGCCTTTAAAAAAATCTTTTGCAATTGTCTTTTCTAAATCAAGTAATTCACTGATTTCTAGCATATTTTCCTCCATATATTTACAAATTAAAGAATCATTATATTCAAATAAAAGCAGTATATTCTTCCTTTATTATTCTACTGTTACTGATTTCGCAAGATTTCTTGGCTGGTCAACATCACAACCTTTTAAAACCGCTGTATAATATGCAATATACTGCATAGGTACTGCCGCTAACATAGGCATAAGTATATCATCTAGTTTAGGCATCTTTACAAGATAATCAGCTACATCATTTTCTAATTCCACATCTTCAGTACATATAATAGCTACTTTTGCACCACGTGATTTAACTTCTTTCACATTACTGACTGTCTTCTCAATCAAATCACTCTGTGTTGCTACTGCTATTACAGGCATATCATCAGTCACAAGTGAAATTGTTCCATGTTTAAGTTCACCTGCCGCATATGATTCTGAATGAATATAAGAAATCTCTTTTAATTTTAAAGAACCCTCCATACTAAGTGCATAGTCAAGTCCTCTGCCGATATATAATAAACTATCTGCATTAACTAATCTAGATGCAATAAACTGACACTTTTCCTTTAATTCTAATACATCTGTAAGTCTGTCCGGAATATCTATAAGTGCTTTAGTTAATTTCCTACATTTATCTTCTGTTATCTTTCCTTTGGCATATGCAAGTTCGAATGCAAGAAGATACATAATACTTAACTGTACACTATATGCTTTAGTAGATGCAACTGAAATCTCCGGACCTGCATGTGTATATATAACTATGTCTGATTCTCTTGCAATTGTAGAACCCTTAACATTGACTATTGAAAGTGTGGTAGCTCCTTTTTCTTTAGCTAACTTAAGTGCTGCATAAGTATCCGCAGTCTCACCTGACTGCGATACTAAGATTACTAAATCTTCCTCTTCTATGATTGGATCTCTATATCTGAATTCTGATGCAATATCAACCGTCACTTCTATTCTTGCTAATTTTTCAATTATATATTTACCAACAAGTCCTGCATGCATAGCAGTTCCACAAGCAACTATATAGATACGTTTATAGTTCTTAAGCATATCCATTGTAAGTCCACTTTCCTCAAGATAAGGCATTCCATCTTGTATTCTTGGGGATATTGTAGTCTTAATAGCTGTAGGCTGTTCATTTATTTCCTTAAGCATAAAATGCTCATAACCACCTTTTTCTGCAGCATCTATATCCCAGTCTGCTGTCTGGAGTTCTTTTGTAATAGGTTCGCCATCAGTAGTACATATCTTAACTTCTTTCTCTGTTATAATCGCAATTTCATTCTGTTCTAACAGATAATAATCCTTTGTATATTTAAGAATTGCTGGTACATCCGATGCAATAAAATTCTCATTCTTTCCTACACCTACAATCAAAGGACTTTCTTTTCTAACCGCAAATATAGTATCCGGATAATCCCTGAATAATATTCCAAGTGCATATGAACCCTCAACTTTGTCTATCATCTTACTAATTGTCTCTACAGGATTCCCATTATAATAATAATCCAATAATTTAGCGACTGTTTCTGTATCTGTTTCACTTTCAAATCCATATCCCTGATTTATCAAAAAATCCTTAATCTGTTTATAATTCTCTATTATTCCATTATGGACAATAGTGACTCTTTTATTACCATGTGGATGTGAATTAATATCAGATGGCTCGCCATGTGTAGCCCATCTTGTATGACCAATTCCACAATGGCCATGTGGTTTTTTCTCTCTTGCCATCTTTTCAATAAGATCATTTAATTTACCTTTAGACTTCTCAACTACAATTTTATCTTTTTCAAAAACTGCAATACCTGCTGAATCATATCCTCTATATTCTAACTTCTTTAAACCGTCAACTAAAACGTCAGCGCATTCTCTTTCGCCTACATATCCGACTATTCCACACATAATTTGATTATCCTTTCATTAATTTATTTTGTTTGCATACACATATATCTGTGAAGTTCAGTCCCCGCAGGGACCTTGACACCCTACTATTATTTTTTATAAAATTTAGAGACTTCATTAAATTTCTGTTTTAATTCATATTGTTTATTAGAATTAATCACACCCATTGTTCGTCTGGTAACAAAGCCCTCAAGTTTATTCATATATTCATCAGATGTAATCTTGCCCTCTGCAACATATGTAAGACCTTTCTCCCAGCTCGCTGTAAGCTCAGGGTTAAGCAAATGATAAATTGATGCATTAACTACTTCATATACCATCTCACCCATCTGTGTAGGTGTTATAATCTGTGTCTTCTTATTCAATGCCAGATACTTAATATTCACAAGTTTCTTAAGTATCTCTGCTCTGGTAGCACTCGTACCAATTCCACTACCCTTAATCTGTGCACGCAGTTCTTCATCTTCAATTAACTGTCCTGCACTTTCCATGGCAAGAATAAGTGAACCTGAATTATATCTTTTAGGCGGTGATGTCTTTCCTTCCTTTATCAATAACTCATTGCATTGAAGTGTATCACTTTTTCTTAATTTTTTCAACAATTCTATAGTATTTGTATCAATTGCCTGTTCAGTATCTTTTATATTATCCTGATTCATATCTTCTTTCTTCTTTATAAATGAGTACTTAGTAACCTTAAGATATCCTTCTGTTGTCAATATCTTAAAATTCGCAAAAAATTGCTCACTATATACATTTTCCTCTTCTTTAATTGGCATAGATATTTTAATTCCAACTTTCTGATATTGTGCCGGTGGATAAAATATACTTAAAAACCTTCTCGCAATAACTTCATACACTTTAACACTTATAGGATTCATTGAATTCAATGCACTTAATCCCTGTCCTGTAGGAATTATTGCATAATGGTCTGTAATCTGTTTATCGTCTACATATCTGGTCGATGCGATATTTTTGAAAGTACCGGATTCTAAAATCTCCTTGGCATATTCGGAAATCATTGAATATCCACATAAACCTCTGATATTTTTATTGATTTCCTTAGCTACTGCACTTGATAATACTCTCGCATCTGTCCTTGGATATGTAACACATTTTCTCTCATATAAATCCTGAACCACTTTAAGAGTCTCATCAGGGCTAATTTTAAATAACTTAGAACATTCATTCTGAAGTTCAGCAAGATTAAATAATAATGGAGGATTTTTCTTCTCCGTTTTCTTTTCTACACTTTCAACTGTAGCTATATTTCCATTTTCTTTTATTTTATCAATTAATTCCTTAGCATATTTTTCTTCTTTAAAACCATTTTCCTTATATAGATATGGTGACTGGAAATATTTTGACTTCTCATTCACACGCCATTCACTATCGAAATTAAAATCCTCTGTACATTTTATATTCGCATTGACTCGATAAAATGGTGTCTCCACAAATGCCCTTATCTCTCTTTCACGTCTTACTATCATTCCAAGTACACATGTCATAACTCGACCTACCGATAATACAGCCCTGTCGGTTCTAAGATAACTAGATACTGAATTACCATACTTAAGTGTTAACACTCTAGAGAAATTAATTCCCATAAGATAGTCTTCTTTAGCCCTCAGATATGCAGCTTCTGATAGATTATTATATTCAGATATATCTTTAGCAGTGTTAATTCCCTTAATTATCTCCTCTTCTGTCTGTGAATCTATCCATACTCTCTTTTCATTCTTATCATGAACTCCTGCCATCTGTGCAACCAGGCGGTAGATATATTCTCCCTCACGTCCCGAGTCGGTACAGACATAAATGGTATCTACATCTTCTCTGTTAAGAATACCTTTGACGATTTCAAATTGTTTCTTAACCCCATCTATTACTTCATACTTCCATACCTTTGGAAGAAATGGGAGAGTCTGAATACTCCACTTCTTAAGGTTAGTATCATATGCTTCCGGATAGCTCATTGTAACAAGATGTCCGACACACCATGTAACTATACTCTTATCATCCTCTATATATCCATCTCTATTTTTACCTGTTATTTTTAATGCTTTAGCAAATTCCCTTGCTACGCTGGGTTTTTCTGCGATGTATACTGATTTTGCCATTTTCCCTCCACTTTCATTCTATGCATTATATTCGCATCAGCATTATCTTTGCGCTATGCCTGCTCGTCTAATGTTAAACTGTATGTATCAAGAAATTTATCAATAAAATAATCTGCTTCTTTACAATCTAACCTTCTTATTGCTTCTATTGTAGATTTCTCTGCTTCAAGGAAATCTAAATTACCCATTCTCTTTTCTTCAACACATTTAATAAGTGCTGAAATCTTATCTGCTGCCTTAACTAACAGCTGACTCTCTTTATTTCTATTTTCTTCATTCAAAATATTTTCATAAATCGGCTTCATCTCTTCTGGCAGTGATGAAACTAATTTATTAACAGCTGTCTCTTCCACAACTTTATATGCATCTCGTATCTCTGGTGCAAAATATTTTATTGGTGTAGGTAAATCACCTGTTATTATCTCAGGAACATCATGGTACATTGCCATTACAGCTACTTCATTCGGATCTATATTTCCATTAAAATACACTTTATTAATTACTGCAAGGGCATGTGCAATCATTCCCACTTCTAAACTATGTTCAGCTATATTTTCAGGAATGGTATTTCTCATAAGTCCCCATCTGTTTATATATTTCATTCTTGATGTCATTGCAAAAAAATTATAATTATTCAATATCTTTACCTCTCAAATCATAAAACTCATACTTAGTCTCTGTACTCATAAACACACCCGCTTTTACAACAGGGCTCGGAAACTTCTCTATATTAATTGCATCTGGATAAAATTGTGTTTCAAAGCATACTCCAGGATTAGCAGCATATTCTGCATCTCCCTTTGCTTTAAATCCCTTAGCAGCATTTCCAGTATAAAACTGCATTCCTGGCATATTCGTATAGACATTCATTCCGATTTCTGATTTTTCACTCTCTAACTTTGCCACTAACTTATATTCACCAAAATGATCCGACAGAACATAATTAATATCATAAGCTTTTTCATATGAATATGGTTTAAATGACTTACTCATATTATCAGCTATCTTCGTCATCTTTCGAAAATCATATGCCGAACCATCAACTTTCATAATCTTTCCTGTTGGCATTAATTTTCTGTCCACCTGCGTAACTTCATCAGAATTAATCATAACTTTATGATTCAAAACACTTCCACTATTATGTCCATCCAGATTAAAATAACAATGATTTGTCATATTCACAACTGTATCGCTATCAGAAATATAACTATATTTAATTGTAACTGATTTATCTTCTTTAACTACATATTCTACCTTTACCTTAAGATTACCAGGAAATCCCTGGTCTCCATCAGGACTCTCAAGTTTGAAGATAATATGTGCCGAATCATCTTCTGTAAAGCTTTCAGATTCAAAGTCTCTGTAATGATAACTAAATCCACTATGTAAACAGCCACCCGTTATATTCTTCTTTAACTTATATGTTGTATTATTAAGTGTGAATTTTGCTCCACTTATTCTATTAGCACATCTGCCGATAACCGCGCCAAATGATAGCCAGTTCTTTCTATATTGCTCATAGGTCTCAAGTCCTAATACTACATCTTTAACTTCATCATCCTTATCCTTTATAAATATTGACATAATAGCTGCGCCTGTCTCACAAAATGTGGCACTGATATTTTCGCCCTTTACATTATATTTATATATCTCTTTACCATCTTCATTTTTACCAAATAATTCTTTTTCTATATTCATAATTTCACCATATTCAAAAAAATGTTATAATTGCACAATACATATCTGTACAATTATAACATTTTTACTTTAACTAGGCAATCTATAATAATTCTTTTGTTTCTGCGTTGCACAATGTAATATTAAGATTACCATTTCTGCATCTCAGATCATCTATAAATTTCTTTTGGTCAGCATCTTTTTTTAGACTTATATTATATGTTAGTTCATACATTGAACCTAAATTAGTTGTTCTAACCTTTTCTAGTGTTACATCTGTTGTGTATTCATTAAATACTTCATCAAATGTTCCATTAAAATTAAGATTCTCTGGAATGGTAATTCTAAGCGTCTTAGGAAGATTCTTAACAATGCCATATCCTGTAAGCATTAAAAGCAGATATGCACCACCGATAACTCCTGTAAATATTACTGCAAAACTTATGTAGCCAAGTCCTGTTGCAAGACCAACTGCCATCGCAAAAAATACACTTGCAATATCTTTAGAATCACCCGGAACACTACGAAATCTTACAAGTGCAAATGCTCCTGCCATAGAAAATGCTCTTGCGACATTACTTCCAACAAGCATAATAACTATAGTAACAATCGCTGGTAATATTACTAATGTAATTGCAAAATTCGTTGAAAGTCTCCTCTTTCTGTCACTAAAAATATATATAATACTTATAATTAATCCAAGTGCAAGTGCGACTCCTATACATATTAATGCCTCTTTTGTCCTTAATCCTTCTGTTGATGTTGTCTCTAAAATTGTCTCTAACATATTGCTCCTCTTTTCTGTAATGTGTTATCCATAAATTGTCTGTATTCCGTACCATATTTAGAAAATGATGTCCCTTTCATATCTAATTCGGTAAGAATATCTACAAGCCATACTGGAAAGCTGCTTGCTGTCTTAATCTCTATCAGAACTTGTCCGTCCTGCAACAACTTATCACCATAATCTCCATCTTCTAATCTCAAATCGTCTCTTCTAGTTCTTATGTTCCTGTCAGCTGTAATTCTTAGGTTTTCATCATCTTTACCAAACATTGCAACCCTGTCATATGCTAAAAAAAGTTTTGCAACCGGATTATAGAACTCCATAAAGAATTTTAACTCTTTTAGGACTTGTGCATTGAGATAATCTCCCTCAGATGGCATAATTCCATCGAATAAGAAATCATATGCCTGATTGAGTTTCAAAAGGGTTCTTCTTTTATTGACTATACCATTATATTTCTTTTTGATTTCTAAAAATACAATGTCGTTAAACTCTGGAACACCATAACTTCTAAGTCTTAACTTCTCTTTATATGCAGGCTTATCTATTGAAGTTCTGATTAAATCATTATTCTCTGTATCAAAGTAAATATTATTAATTGAATAGAATTTTCCATCTTTACAAAACGCATCCATTTCCATATATGGAATTATTTTATCAAAAAATTTTCCATATACATCTTCGGTAATAAGATATTTTTTCTCAATCCTGTTAAATACTTCTATTGCCATTCTGCTTTCAACTCCTTTCTTTAAATAGTATATTTCACTGCAATATTCACTTCTGAAGTGACAGGCAGTTCAAACCAGAATGTACTTCCAATGTCCTCTTCGCTGTCAATAACCTGAATCTTCGACATATCAAGCAAATCATTCACAAAAAATGTAAGTCTCTTTGTCTCGTCAATAATTACCTGTACATTTTCAGGTGTGTTTTCCCCCGGCAAATCTCTCATTACCTCTGAATATGCTGTTATCATTGTAAGTGGTGTTCTTAAATCGTGTGAGACATTTGCAAGTAATTCTTTCTGAAGCACATCACTTTTAGATAATTCTTTTGCCGTATAATTAAGAGTATCTGAAAGCTACGTAATCTCCCTATAATCTTTGCCGTCAAATTCCACTTCAAAATTACCTTTTGCAAGTTCTTTAGCAGAATCATTATTCCACTTATGTATATAAGCTGTACTCTTAATGTGTGTACGGTCGCACCAACTGGCGTAATTACTGAATTTAAGAATATTACATATGTTTCGCCTGACTGCGTTTCAACTACTCTGACTTTAATAATACTTTCACTCTCATTTTCATTTGGCATATTAGGTAACTTGTCATATTTATCAGTATTTTCTATATCTGCATGTCTTTCTTCGTTACTATTAGCATCCTGCTTCATTCCTCTGGCAGGCATCATAATATCTAGAATAATTAAATCAAAAATCCTGTTTCTTACATACTTCAATAGCTTCTATTCCATTTGATACCTCTGTAATTTATATCCTTCAAATTCGCCATATTTACGGATTATGGTTCTTATCTTCTCTTCATCATCTACGACCAGTAAACTATACATCTTTAACCTCCTTTTCTATAAAATTATAAGCAGATATCTGTAATACCTAAGCTATCTATCAAATATCCTATATTTCACAAGTGTCTATGTGATAATCAGATAATACTAAGTCAATGTGACAATTGCGTGAATATAATTTTATGCTTTTCTGAATAAATTTTAATATATTCACTATTATTATTGTATTTTTCCGTAAAATATTGTACAATATTAACATATTCCAATGGAAATTATAATTCAGAAAGGAGTTTTAGTCAATGAATATTAGCGAACTAAAGATTCTTGTATGTGATGATTCAATTTTAGCACGCAAGAAGCTAAAAGACTGTATAATTTCACTCGGTTGTACAGAAGTATTTGAGGCAGCAGATGGTGAGGAGGCTATAGCTCAATACGAAGTTAATAAACCTGATATTATATTTATGGATATTGTAATGCCTAAAAAAGATGGTATTGAAGCTTTAAAGGGTATTTTAGAAATAAATCCTTCAGCAAAGGTTATTATGGCATCTTCTGTTGGTACACAGTCATACTTAAAAGATGCTATCAAAGCTGGTGCCACAGACTTTCTTCAGAAACCACTTGATCCTGAACAGGTTAAAAAGCTTATATCTACATATTGTGAAGGAGGGAATTAAATGTTTACACAATTTTTCGGAAATTATCTATTAAATCAGAAGTTAGTAACTCCTGAGCAACTTGTTGATGCACTTCAAGAAAAGCAGAACACAAGAATGAAACTTGGTGTTTTAGCTATCAACGCAGGATATATGACTGCAAGTCAGGTAGAACGTGTTCACGAATTGCAAAGTAAGATGGATAAACGTATTGGTGATATCGCTGTTGAACTTGGTTATATGACAGAAGATCAGGTTATGGAGTTATTACATGCACAGCCACTTGGATACCTCTTACTTGGACAAGCATTAGTAGACAAAGGGTATATGACTAATGAGGTTTTTGAAAATGCTATAAAGTCATATAAAGAGAAATATTCTTTAACAGATGAAGATATATCTTCTAATGAAAATTCAAAAGTAGACAATTTAATACTTTCATTATGTGATTTCAGTAAGACAAGCAATCCTGCTTTATATCAGGAATTTGTTGCTTTATTAATGAATAATCTTATCAGATTTGTTGGTGATGATTTTACACCATTGCAGCCTGAATATAGTATTAATTCTACTTCATTCAAGGCAAGTTCTCAAGAAATAAATGGTGCATTTACAACAGATACAAAGATTTTTGCAGATGAGACAACATTTATTGAATTTGCAAGCAGATATTCAGGCGAGGAAATCAATGAATTAAATGAATATGTTGAAGCATCAGGTCAGGATTTCCTTAACTTACATAACGGATTATTCACTGTTAATGTTTCTAACAATCAGCAGATTGAATTAACATTAACTCCACCTACACCATTATCCGGATTAACACCTAATGATATAGAACATTCATTAATTCTTCCATTCCAGTATCCATTCGGAACAATAAGAATTTCAATCGGTTTATAATTTTATAGTACAAAACGAGTTGATAAATATTCCATCTGTCAGCTCGTTTTTTATACTTATTTATAAATAAGTATAAAAAAGAGCGGGGCTTTTGACACCCTGCTCTTATTTATTGAATATATTGGATATATACAATATTTTAAATCTATTATATATTTAAAAATTTCTTTACTACGTCTGTCATTTCATCTACTTCACAAACTGTATTATGAAGAACTTTTGCATTTCTGATTTCTTCAATGGCATTTGGAACTTTAACATTTCCGATTTTGCTTAATTCATCAACTAATTCAAAATCACCCATTGAATCATACTTGCTGTTAATTGCATTCATAACACTTCTTGTAAACTTAAATGGGCTTGCTGTTGAAGCAATTACAAGTTTATTTGTGTCATTTGTATCTCTTAAATATTTTCTTGAAACAACTGCTGCTACAGCTGTATGTGTATCAATTATATATCCTGTCTTCTCATAGATATCTTTGATTATTTCTGCTGTCTCTTTCTCTGTTGCATAGTTACCATAGAAATCCTTAAGTTCAGCTCTCATATCATCTGTAATATCATATTTACCTGTTGTTGTAAGAGATGTCATTAACTCTTTATTCTTTGCAGCATCATTTCCAGCAATCTTGTAGATAAGTCTCTCAAGGTTACTTGATATAAGAATATCCATTGATGGAGATGTTGTTAATATGAACTCTCTATTCTTATCATATATTCCTGTTGTAAAGAAATCATATAATACTTTATTGTCATTTGATGCACAAATTAATTTATCAATTGGCAATCCCATATTCTTAGCATAATAAGCTGCAAGTATATTACCAAAATTACCTGTAGGAACTACAACATTAATCTTCTCACCATCTGTTATCTCACCATTAGCAAGTAATTTAGCATATGCATATACATAATATACTACCTGTGGAACAAGACGTCCGATATTAATTGAATTAGCAGATGAAAACTGAAAACCTGCCTTGTCCATCTCTGCTTCTAATTCCTTATTACCAAATATAGCTTTAACACCACTCTGTGCCTGATCGAAGTTTCCTTTGATGCCTACTACAAATGTATTATCACCTTTCTGTGTAACCATCTGTTTCTCTTGAATAGGGCTAACTCCTCCCTTCGGATAGAATACAACAATCCTTGTACCAGGTACATCTGCAAAACCTGCTAATGCTGCTTTTCCTGTATCGCCTGAAGTAGCTGTAAGAATAACTATTTCATTCTTAACATTGTTCTTCTTAGCTGATGTAGTTAAAAGATGTGGTAATATTGATAAAGCCATATCCTTAAATGCAATTGTAGCACCATGGAATAACTCTAAATAATATGCGCCCTCTACTTTAACCAAAGGAGCTATCTCTTCTGTATCAAACTTAGAATCATATGCCTTATCTATACAGCTCTTTAATTCTTCCTCAGTAAAGTCTGTTAAAAACTCTTTCATTACTGCGTATGCTGTTTCTTTATATGACATCTTTGATAATTCTTCTAATGAAACATTTAATTTAGGTAACTGTGTAGGAACAAATAATCCTCCGTCACTTGCAAGACCTTTTAATATCGCCTGCGAAGCTGTTATCGTTACATTATCACTTCTTGTACTTTTATACAATATTTCCATGGTATCCCTCTTTCTGTATAATCTTTTTCAAAGAATTATATCATATGTGCCATCAATAAACAAGTAATATTCCACTTAATATGTGTAGAAATAATGATCCCCATATACAAATAGCAATGTTAACGAAGTATTAAACCAGCTTCTTGATGATGTTTTCATTGTAAAAAACAATGCCCCCTGTGAATAATCTTCTCCATTAATTGCTCTGTCTACACAATTAATTGTTGTATCTGATGGAATAACATCATAGATTCTTTCATTTTTAACCGGCTCAAACTGATATGTTCTTCCGTTATTCTGAAATATAACTGATTTAACCGTAGATGGAAACTTCCCACTTTTAACCCTATTAAATATAACATTAGCCACCATTATTCTTCCTAGTTCATCCTGATCCCCTGCCTCGGCTTCAACTATTCTGATAAGCCAGTAGTAATCTGAATCTGAAAGCTTAATATCAATCGGTGTATTTATAACCTGTTCAGCAGTCTCTGGTTCTGTCTCTGTGACCACCACTGCCTGTTGCTCTGACTGTGTTTCTGTTACAGTTGTTTCTTCTACAGCTTCTGTCTCCTTCTCAGCTTCATTCAGATTCTCAGTTTCCAAAGCTTTTGTAGTCTCATTTTGACTCTCCTGTTCTTTTCCGAGCAGTTCTGTACTGACCGGTACAATTGATGCAGTCGGTAATTTTTCAAGCTTATTATCTCCTTTATTTACTATCTGCAAAATACAATTATAATCTAAAAGCTCTTTACTATTTTCATCATCACCAGTATTTCCGTAGCTAAATAATAAATTTTGTACCATTGCATTAGCATCTGTATCATCATCTTCAGTATCTGACTCGGATAACGTTGATACTTTACTTTCAGCATTTCCCATAGTCTTATTTTTTCCTGAACCACCAAAGTCCTTTGCAGTAAGACATATAACAGACACAAGCATTATGCCTGATACTATTACCATACATGTTCTGTATGTTTTCTTCTGTATGCTTTTGATAAATCCAACAAATTTCTGAAATAATGAGCAAATATTAAGCATTGTTACGCCTCTTTTCTCTTTTTTTTGCGACATGCGTCGCTAAAACATAGGTGTCATTATATTTTTGACTTACAAAACTGTCAATACAAATCTGGCACTTTTGGGACAATTACTGATTTTATTTTGGCATTTTTTGTAAACATTAGTTATTTATGCACAAATTTCTTGAATATACTATACTATTTTTATTAATATTTCATAGTTATATTTTGTCCCACCATATTAATATTTATTAACTATTTTTTACGAATTATTACAAAAATATTTTGCATTTAATATTATGTAAACTATCATTATAATTTATACACTATTTTATATTTTGCCTTTCATAGCATATATGATATAATATTATTAAATATCTTTATACGTAAATGTCTATAGAATCGAGATAGCTTGTTTCTGCATGAAAACAAATAGTTTTTATTACTGTTATGAAATAACCTAAGCGAATTTCTCAATGTCTCTTTATGACATATCGTTTAGAAAAGAGGATTAGTATGAACCTTAAAAAAGGCGTATATATTGCCACTAAGAAAGACGGGACAATTTATTACCGTTCATCCCTTACATATCAAAATAAACACATAAGTCTTGGCAGTTTTCCTACGGAGGATGAAGCACATTTATGTTATCTTGAAGCCTTAAATTTGCTTAATTCGACTTTATCTATTTCTGACTACATTAATATAGAAGAAACTCATACAATTTCTTTCGAAAAATGGGTTTGCCTGGTGAATTTTCGCGATAATAAGATTTATTTTAAGACACCAATATATCTTATGAGCAAATACTTCATCTATTATTATGACTCAAATACAGAATATAAGTTTGATGTAG
>ENA-ORMS01000515-ORMS01000515.1-human-gut-metagenome-genome-assembly--contig:-NODE-515-length-38564-cov-5.072503_pt1 | contig 38564 bp, 43 predicted proteins | sample MGYA00242104_ERZ508997 | MGnify/ENA primary metagenome ERZ508997 (study PRJEB26280, sample SAMEA2338704) | human gut metagenome | biome: human gut; feature: human-associated habitat; material: faeces... | reverse complement strand
ACAGATGTTGGAAATAAGTGGGGCAATAAAGCTAATAATAAGCCACTGTTGGAATGTAATTTACAGTTCTTTGGGGATAAGAATGGCGGTAAGGGGAGCATTAATTCTGCAAATGGATTAATAGGACATGATTTTGAGGAGTATTTAACAAAAAAAATTGGTGGAAATGGTTCATTTAGCGCCGGTGGGCGTGACTTTGATGGTGGTATTAGCAATCGTTGGTGGGAGGCTAAGTCTGGACAATATTGGGATATGCTAGAGAATAATCCTAATAAATTAGCTAAATTTAAGTCTGATATGGGCGATAGATTGAGAATTGCTACCCAAAATAATGCATCATATGAAATATTTTCTAATACACCTATTCCAAATTCAATAAAAATGTGGCTTACTAAAAAAGGAATCCATTATACTGAAATTTTAGATTAGGAGGTGACTTATGGCAAGAGAAGCAATGATAGAGTTAAATTGTATAAGTGAACAAAAGGACATTACTTTACTATTAGATATACTTTGTAATGGAGGATGGAAAGTATATAATAATAAAGGCAATATAGAATATTTGCCTATAGGAGATGATGAAAATTTTTGTTGGCAAGAGGATAAAATTTCATACGAGAAATTAAAAGAAATAATAGTAATGAAACAACAGAAGAATGAATTAGTTGGAATTCATATGTTTTATGAATATACTTCATATGGGATATCATTATTAGCTAGAAATACAGATAAAGTGATTATTTCAATTGATATTAATAGAAATGCAATAGATGAAAAAAGAGATTCATTAACTAATTTTGAATGGTATTTTTCTAAATTGATTATGATATTATATAAAGATAAATCGTTTATGTTTTCATATAAATTTGAAGATTATGTTGATTGAGTATATGAATATCATTTGTATTTGAAAGAAGATATCTACAGTATATGTATCCGATAATAAAGTACAAGATTTATCATCGGACAAATCATCAGGTAAAGATGCAGATGGTACAACATACTATCATTACAATAATATTGGAAGTACCACAAAGTTAACTGACAATAACGGAAATGTAATCCAAAGCTATGAATATGGTGCTTATGGTGAAGTTCTAAGCGGAGATACTAAGATAACACCATTCTTATATAATGGTCAGCTAGGCGTAATGACAGATGATAATGGTCTTTACTATATGAGAGCAAGATATTATAATGTGAATATCAAGCGATTCATCAATCAGGACGTAGTACATGGAAGTATCAATGTAAGCCAGAGTCTTAACAGATACAGTTATGTCCAGGGTAACCCTATAAAGCTGACAGATCCATTTGGATTGTCACCACTTGGTAAAATTAACTGGAGTAATGTTGGGCATTCAGCATTAAACATACTGGGATGTATAAAAGGCTGGGGCTGGGTATTTGATAGTATAAATGCGATATGGTATGCCTGTGAGGGCGACTATGGAATGGCGGCATTGTCATTAATATCGGCGTTATCGGATACCGGAAATATGATTTCACTTGGTTTGAAGTCAACTAAATTTGCAAGAGTCGGACAGTACATAGGAGCTATAACCCAATTAGTGAGCAATGCGGCGACATTTACCCAGGCAGCAATATCAGGTTTAGAAAATGCAAAAGCTATATTCAGAAATGCCAAAAGTGGAAAACTACTATCGATTGATACAGCAAGTAATGTTGCTGCATTAGGACTAAATTTATTTACAACGATAGTAAGTGGAAAAGGAGCTGTGACATCTGGTAAGAATATCAAGAAAATGATAGGAACAGATGTTGGAAATAAGTGGGGCAATAAAGCTAATAATAAGCCACTGTTGGAATATAATTTACAGTTCCTTGGAGTGAAGTACATTGGACTGATCATGGAACACCTAAACATCATACTAATCCTCATCAGCATATATTTGAATATAATCCAGACAGAGGTGGTTGGGTTAGAAGAGAACCTACACCATATTATCATAAAGGAGGATGATTATAATATGGATTTTTTATTGGATATTGTTATACCAAAGGATGAAATAAAAAAAATTGATTTAGAAGAACAATTAGTAGAATGGGATGGTATGCTATTCTCACAAGAACCTGCGAGATTTATTAGCAAAAATCTTGTATTTGAAAAGTTAACAAATTTAAAATATTATAGCGATATATTAGGAAAAAATTTAGATGAACAAAAGTATAGTGCATTTATTTATAAAGGAAATGAACTTTCCGAATTAGAATTTTTAGCTAATAATTTTCAAGGCGATTTTATTAGAAATTCATTATTAATTTTTTTGGAAAAAATTGTTAGATTGTCAAGTTTTTATTTGTTTCTTTTACGAGAAGATGAAAAAATTAAAGAACGATATGAAATAGAAAATGAGGAAGAGTTCTGCAAGATTTTACAAGAGAGTTTATCCTGGATCAAACCGAAAGATATAGTGATTTCGAAAAAGTAATTTGAGGTTATTGTAAAAAATGTAACATTGACTATAGTATTAAAAATACAAAGATATCGGTAAAAATAATGAAATAAGGATTACATATATTGCTTCGGGAATAATGACAGCAGCGAAAATAACCACAGCAGCTAAAATAGTAAGTACAGTATGCAAGGTGGTAAGTAACGCGGCAACATTTACACAGGCGGCAATCGGAGGCGTTAACAATGCCAAAGCGATAGTCAAAAATATGATAAATGGCAAGTTATTCTCAGAAGATACAGCTAAGAATCTGGTGTCATTTGGAATAAACGCATTTACGGCCGCAACAAGTGGAAATAACCTGCTATCATCTTCGAAAGAATTGAAGAAAGCACTATAGTGTATTTGAATTGTTGTTGCAAAGAAAATATAGATTGGATAAGTGAAATATTTGAAGATATTTCAGAACAAGTACAAATTTCTAGATTTATTGAATGTATAGAAAAATTGGTTGTCAAGTATCTGGATTTAAAATTAGAGCAAGATATTTTGTATGCAAAAGATGCATTAAAGTAATATCAGCTAAGCAGGTAATGTGCTTGTTAAAGTAGACAAGATGTTGGAACAGATGTATAAGATGCTTGACTGTACACTTTTTAAGCACGAAAATAGAATGGTATATTGGCTAGAGCAAATTAAAAAATATGCATCAAGAAATTTTAAGGAGAGAGTTTTATGAAAAAATGTCCATGTTGTGGATACTTAACTATTGATGATACAGATGAATTAATTACAGATATTTGTGATGTTTGCTTTTGGGAATATGATGAAGTGGCTCAAAATATGCCCGATAGAATTATTGGAGCAAATAAGGTGTCATTGAATACTGCTAAGAAGAATTATAAGTTGTTTGGAGCCACAGAAGAACGTTTTATAAATATGGTTCGTCAACCATATGAGGATGAGATATAAACTATAAAAATGTTCGATTGTGTTATAGGTGAAAACATAATACCTGAGTACATAGATTAATGCGATGTACTGTACTAATGATAGGAGGAAGTAATATGAGTGATTATAATTATGAGATTATTAAAGAATCCGTTATGGAATGGTATGAAAAAATTTCATCTGATATGAAGAATGAAAATAATATTATTGTGTCCACAAATAATAATGATGCGTTGATTATTGACTTTGATTTTGAAAATTGTATAGCACAACTTTCGGTAACCAATTCGCAATTTGTGCCATATCAATTTGTCTATTTTGAAGCTATGGATATTGAAATATCAAATGAAGAAGAGAAACAACCGGTATATTGTTTTTATGATGATGAGAATATGCAAAAAAGTGATGTAATGGATGCTTTGAATGAAGCAGTAAGGTTTTGCATTGCATACAAAATGACATAATCCTATAAAGTAGACAGACCTGTTTGGATTGTAACCACTTGACAGACTCAACTGGAAGAATTTAGGACATGCCATATTAAATGGTTTGGGACTGATACAGCAAGTAACGTTGTAGCATTAGGAATAAATGCATTTACAGCAATAAAAAGTGGAAAAGGAACTGTGACATCACCTCTTGAAGTGGTGGTTGACGACTTAAAAAGTATTTTGAGGAGGTGACAAACATATGAGTAATAACAAAGATTGGCGTTTACAGAAGGATGTCGAATATCTAAAAAGTGTTGATTTAAATCCAACAGATGGAGAAGAAATAGTTAATAATGCACCTCATTTAAAACAGTGTATATTTTGTTTGGATAAAGTTATGAATAGTCCATATCAAAGGTGGTTTGTAACTATAGATTGTGCATGTTGTATTTGTGAAAATTGTTATTCGGATTTCAATGAAATTTTTGAATGGAAAACTTTGGACGGATGGGATATTGAGTGGAAAAACTGAAAATAGAATGTGGTGTAAAATGATAACCATAGACAGGTAACAACAAGTGCGTATCTGTTATCATCATTACTGATAATGATGATAATAATTCTGATACTACAATAGAACTTATTCAGGTGATAAATTAAGTGATTTAAGAGTTAAAGGAAGACATTATGGAAGAAAAAATTAAAAACATTATGGAAAAGTATATAAAAGATGTTGAAGACACTTGTAATATTTTATTAGAAGGAATTAATTATAGAGATAACCTTAATCTGAAAACAAAGAAAGATTTTTTTGATTATAGAATGAAAAAATCAAATATGGAGTTTGAGGTTAGGGGAATTAGTTATAGACTTCATGGTAAAGGTTGTATGGCTTTTAATAAAGAATTTTTTTTGGACTGGGATTTTGGATATAGAAGTAGATGGTGCGGTATTGATCCATGGAAACTTTCGATGACTATTAAAAAAAGTAAAAGTCAATATAGTGAATATTATGATGGAAACCTAATAAAAAAAACATGTGAACAAGCTGTAAAAGATGGTATAATGTTTAAAAAATATGAACAATATTATTTTGCCATTCCCAAAAGCGAAACCTTTAAACCTCAATTTCCAAAAGAATTCGATACACTAGTTGTAACACATCGTGATTCAACATGGTCTTTACCAAGGAATAAAGTTATTGATAAATTTATAAGAAAGAGTAGCTGGGTGTACAATAAGATTGATAGATATAATGATAAATATAATGATAAATATGTGTTATCTTTTTTACTGGAAGAAAAAGAAATTTATTCTATATCATATGATGATATTGGATACCCGGAAGGAGCTATAAAAATTATGAGTGATGATATATTGCATAATTTGTTGAAGGCATTATGAGTGATGAAATTAGTTCCGGCTATTCAAAAAATAAAACACTTAGAAAGGATGTATAATATGGATGAAAGAGATTTGTGGGATGAAATATATGATTTGATTAGTGATTCTTCGAAAGAAATATGTGTTTTTGATGGGAATGAGAGTGCAGGATATGCAGAATTGAAAAAAATGAATTTGATAAGAAAGTCAACGTTAGGTGCAATTGTTACTTTTTCTTCAGGTATTTCTATTGATAATTGGATTAGAATAATAGGACAGGAAGATTTGATACATAAGGGAATTCTGTCTTATCAGGGTTATCAAAAAGAAAATGTAACTATGAAAAGTATGACGATTGTTGGTCAAGACGTAGTAGGAGGAATATTTGCTATAAATATTGGCAAATATCCGGAAGGATTAAAAAAAGTGTGGTATTTTGCACCTGATAACTTGCAGTGGGAGTGTATGAATATGAATTACGCAGAATTTGTTGTCTGGGCAATACAGGGAAATACGGATGAATTTTACAGTAGTATGAGATGGAATGGTTGGAAAGAAGATTGTAGCAAGGTAGGATTTGATGAAATGATATTGATATATCCTTTTATGTGGTCAAAAGAATGTAATTTGGAAACTGCTTCAAAAACAATTGTTTCATCAGATGAATTGATTAGAATGAACTCAGAGCATGCACATGAATTTGGATATTATTAATCCATTTTGTTTGAAAATATAAGGATGTGATATGATTTATGATGTAAATGTAATTGATATTATGTAGAAAGGGTAAAATGGTGATGAAACTTATTAATGGAATAATAGAACCTGGAATAAGAATAAGTAATTATATAATTGGTTCAAAGAAAGAAAATATACTTAATAATTTAGAAGATAATTACCAAATATGGGAAAGGGGAGATGGTTTTTGCATATATACATTGGATAATTTTAAATTATGGTTTAATGTTAATGGAGAATTAGTGCAAATTGGGGTCACAAAAGGCTTTTATGGTGATTTTATGTCTATTTGTATTGGAAGTACAATGAAAGATGTTGTAAACAAGTTTGGTGGAATTGAAAACGATGGAGATGTATATGCAATACCAGGCATAGAAGGATTATGTTTTGAATTGGAGGATGTTGATAATTGGGATGAACTAACTGCACCTATTGAATGGATATATGTATATAAATGTTAATGATATTATGGACATCAATAATGAAGTTTATGTAAGTGAAAGAAAAAATATACCAGGATGATTGGATGAGTTTGTCAATCGCAAGTAACTCAATAGAAGAATTTTTTGAAACACTCCAATTACCAAAATGTATTGAATGGGAAGAATTATAGAAAGGAATAAAAATTATGAATGATGTGGAAAAAGTATTTGCAAATTCGGCTTTGCATGATTATAAAATGGAAAAAATGGAGATTGACTATCCAAAAGGAACTGTTGTGTTGCAATTGCTTAATTTAAAAAATATAATAAAAAAAATTACAATTAGTCGATTTATAGATATTGAGTTTACCAATAAGGAAAAGTGGGGAAAAGGAACATATGTTGTTTCTAGTGATGCTTTTTATATAGATAATATTTTAAATATAGAGCTTCAATTTAATTCAGGAGATTTTTGCAAAATTAAATGTTATGAAGATAAAATTATTTGATTTTGACTTATAATTTGAAATAATTCAAAATTCTGCATAAAAGAAAATATCGGCTTACGCAATACCTTAGAGAATAAAAAGGAGGATATGATTATGATTTGTCCGATTTGTGAGCAAGGAGAAATATTAAAAGTTAAAAATAAAAAAAGTAATGATATATTTTACATATGTGAAGAATGTGATAGCATTTGGACAAAGGAAATTTCAGACGAATATATTTCGACATTTGAAAATTATTCAGAAAGAAATAATATTACAAATTCATGGTCAGAAATTGAGATTATTGACAGAATTTAATAAATGGTAAACATGATATGAAAATAATTTATTAATATTAGCGAAAGGGATGTTTGCTATGGGAAAACAAATAAATTTTTATATGAGCGAAAATGTACAAAATCAGTTCATTGATTTTATGTTAAATAATGAAATTTTGTTTCTGAATAATGAAGGTAATAAAATAGAATTTCAAGATTTATGTTTTTGCAATGATTGTTATTTGTATAAGAGAGAATTTGGTTGTTTATTAAAAAAAAATAATTTAATTGATGTGTTTAATAGTCCGATTATTGAATTTTGTAAAACAAAGATAAAAGATAATAGAATATTACGAGGCAGATTATGGATATCTGACTATTATAAATCTTGTAATAGTCAAATACAACAAAGTAAAAATTATGTTATGGAGTACAATAATCTTACAAAATGGATTAAAAAAAATGTGCCATATCAAAATATTAAAAAAGGCGAATTTTTTGTAAAAGAATATACCAATGATGAACTAATTGAAATGGAGAAAATGGGATATATTTTTACTGCTTAATTCTGGCAAGGTTATAGAAAAGTGCTTTATTGGTAAGAGTTTGCCAGTGTGTAAAGATGAAATGAAAGTATTAGAATTGTACTCTGAAGGTATTAAAGATATTCGGATATGTGTGAAGTTTATAATGGAGTAACGATAAAACAATGATTAAAATTGCAGATATTAAAGAACTTAAGTTGAATATAACTTGGAGAATGTTATATAGAGGATTATTAGAAAAGCAAATTTCTATAAATGAAATAGTAGAATATGCGATGGAACAGCTTGAAAAAGATAATAGAATTGAAATATGTGAACTGGCAGGTTCTAGAGATTATGATTTAGAGGATATTATGAATAACCTTTATGAGTTGGCTAATGAAGAAAAAAGTCAAGATGATTTAGAGGACAGGAAATTAAGGGCTGTACGAGTTAATAATTTTCTAAAAGAAAAATCAAATTGTATTGATGGTTTAATAGGCTTAACAGAATTATGGCTTGAAATAGGTTATACAGCCGATTCACCACATATTATTCAAGGCAAGGATAACAATATATCTCCTGTGGAATATTATACAGATGTGAATTATAATTACCTTTATGAAAAGAATAAACGTTGGCTTAAGGATGAAGTAAATTTTTTGATACAAAATCAAAAATAGTATAAATTTATTGATAGCTTAATAAAACTGAATATTAAGTGGTTAATATGGCAGAGATTATTAAAAATGGCACATCTAATGAAAATATTGCATGAATAACACATATTGCAATTAATGGAGGAAACTAAAAATGGATGTTGAAAAAATTAAAATAACATTTGATAGAACGTATATGGTAATTAGTACATTTTGTTTCACTTATGAAGGCAATGGTGATTTTTGGTCATTGGTTACGGAAAATGAAGCTGTAGAATTAAATAAAAAGTATGGTGTTACTCAAGGAAACCAAATTTTTAGGTTATCGTGTACTAATATTGATAGCAATATGTATATAATAGCAAAAGCAATCGAGGCGCAGATAACGAATTAAAAAATGAGTAGTTGCATGAAGTGCCTCCTAAAAAATTAGACTTATTAGGGACGGTACAGAATATTTAGATGTGTTTTTTATGATAAATTTACTGAATTGTTAAATTTGAAAGGCTTGTAAATAGATGAAGTAATAATGGCCTGAAAATACGTTTTAATTATGGAGAAAGAGGATATGATAAAACTGAAAGAAATGAATAAATCTATTTTCTATAATAATCTAATATTGACAATAAATGAGATTACAGGAAATAGCAAATTAGATGATAAAAGTATTAGATTTAAAATAATACCTGTTTATGAAGAAGATAAAACATTTAATGGACTTGATAATCAAATGAGGCTAATCGCTTTGAGTGAAAAAAATATAGGAAATAGATTGTTGACAATTGAGGAAACAGTAAATTTAGTGGCATGCCAGTCGCCGTTTGTACCAATATGGATTAATATTTCATTGATGGATATTAGCAATCATTGGATTATTTTTAATTTTGAAACAAGTTTAAGATTTAGAAAACCATCCCAATTAAGAAATGCTGAAACAGGTCATCCACCATTTAAGGCTATTATATGAGGAGATTGGTAAAATGGAATTAAATATTAACTCGCCAGCGTACTATACAAGGGAGTTTGGTGTAGAAGATGAAATATATTGGTTTTGTCGTAAATTATCATATTATGTAAAAGAAAAAAATTATAGTGATGTTATTAAAATTATAGGTCTTGTACCAATAATTGCACCTAAGAAAGAAATAGAAAAAGGGTTGTGGAAAGAAACAAAAAAATGTGAAATAAAATCTGGCTTTGCATCTGTAAGTTTGCAAATCGATTACGAAACGTATGTTGAATCGAATATGGATGAAAAAAAGGCATTGATAATAAAAAATGTTGTAGATTCTGTAAAAGCAATAAAAACGAGAGCTAAGATAGATTTTAAGCTTTTTAAAGAGGATATGAATAAGTTTTGTGAAGAAAATGGTATAAATTGTATTTAATAAGGATTATGGAATAGAAATATTTTTCTTAATCTATTCAGATATACGTTCAAGCCGAATCATATTTGAAAAACTTATAGAGGCTGTACATAAGAATGTAGAGGGTATAAGAGGATTGTGAAGATAAATGGATATCAGACGATGATGGACTTTACTATATGAGAGTAAAATATTATAATGTGAATATCAAGTGATTTATCAATCAGGATGTAATATTTGAAAGTATCAATGTAAGCGTGTGCTTAACAGAGACAGTCATGTTCAGGATAATCATATAAAGCTGACATATATATTTGGATGGTGAGGTTAAATGATAAAGAAATATAGTAGCATAGTTAATTGTAATATCAAGGAAAATATTAAGGATGCCGCTTGGGTAGAGGATTTAGTTCATTATGGATTGTTTAAAAATCAGATGGATGGTACTTTGGCTGCAGCTGCATTATTTTGTCCAGATATAATTTGTGTTAAGGATTATGTATTTATCAAGATGTTTCTGGAAAATTCAGATAATGATGAGAAATTAATTGCGATGGTTGAAAGGTTGGAGGAAAAATATAATTATTGTAAAAAAGATATTGAAATGATTATAAATTCATGGTCATTAGGTGATTTTTTTCTTGGTGATAATTCGCAATTGCCATATAATGATGAAATTATCTATAATTTTGGTGAGGTTTTGTGCTATTTCTGGCAAATGAGAGTTAATCAATTATTTCCTGAAAAAAATATAGTTGTTGAATTGGGATATGAGCTTATGGGAGAACTTGGGCTATGTATTACGATGTATGAAGAAGTGACGAAATAAATAACATATCTTCTTTAGGAGTATCATAAATTTGTATTTGCTGAAATGTTAATCAAAGAAATTTGAATTTTGATAGTGGAAGAGGATAAAACATTTAAAGCCAATATTAAGGAGAAAATGTTATGGAGATGGTAATTCAAAATATTATAACTGATGGATATGAAAGATTTGTAGTAGTTAATATTATAAACAATAAGAATCTTATTGTACATTATATTGAATACTCAGAGTTTTTGGAGGATAATGAGAAAACGGCATTAAAAAATATAGGAGATATAATAGTTTCTGATATAAAAATAGATTTAGTAAGTAATTCGTATATTACGAATAAAAAATTGGGTTTTATCCAGGAATTTGAAAATTCCCCTAATATAAAAGCCATTATTGAAGTGAAGGAAGTTGTTGATGAGTATACTATTTATGCCCAGAGTTCATTATGTGACGAATCTATACTAATAGAGTTTGAGAATAAAATGATGTATAAAAAGTATGATAGAGTTTATATTGAAGGATCCTTAGAATTAGTAGATGATATTATATGAGGAGAATTCAGATATGAATGAAATAAAGTGGAACAATTTAAAAAGAATATATGTTTTTTTGCGTTATGATATTGAACTTGTTGAGTAAATTGGTATACATTATGAAGAAACGTTAAAAATCCAAGAGTTTTTATTACATAATGAAAAATAGCATTAGAAGTAATTGACAGAATATTTCAAAACTGATATAGTACATAACTAAGTGATGACAGAAATTACAAAAGACAATTGAATAGAATACCTGTAAAAGGGAGTAGCCGGCATACAAATGTTGTGTGTACGATGTCGACATACCCGATATGAAAATATCCGTATCGTAATTAAATGGCGAGACTTTGATAAAATTTATGAGTGACAGTGATTATAACATAGATTTTATGAAGTCTCGTTTTTGTATCTTCTATTCAAATTTATTTTAAAAATTGCTTATATTTAGATGACTAATTGTTTCAGGGCGAAAACAATTAGTATTATGGTAAGTGGAAAATCAGTTATATGAATTTCTCAAAGCTAAATCGCTGACAAGTCGCCCAGAAAAGAGGTAAAATATGAATTTCTTAATCAATTTAGTCCTATTGGTTGTGGGTTTTGTCCTGCTTATTAAAGGTGCAGATTATTTCGTAGAGGGTGCATCTAAAATTGCTGATAAATTAGGAATACCACAGCTGGTAATAGGACTTACAATAGTAGCATTTGGTACATCAGCACCAGAGGCTGCTATAAGTATAAGTTCAGCAATTAAAGGAAATACGGGAATTGCAATTGGTAATATAATAGGAAGTAATATAATGAATATTCTTCTGATACTTGGTATTACATCTTGTATAACGGTCCTTAAAGTAGCTAAGTCTACAGTTTATTATGAGATTCCTTTTGTAATATTTATAACAACTGTTTTAGTTGTTATAGGTGGAACTCAGGGTAAGTTAGGTTTCATATCAGGAATAATTTTATGGGCATTATTTATTCTTTTCTTTGTATATCTGATTAAAATGGCTAAGAGTGGCAAGTCAGACGGAATCGTAGAAGAGGGCGAAGCCTACGATGGAAAGAAAGATTCAATGATAAAATTAATATTTATTACATTAGCCGGTATGGCAGCAATTGTTATAGGTAGTGACCTGACAGTTGATGGGGCAACAGAAATAGCTAAGATTCTTGGTATAAGCGACAGAATTATCGGACTTACAATAGTAGCATTTGGTACATCACTTCCTGAATTAATCACATCAGTGACAGCAGGAATAAAGGGAAAAGCTGATATTGCCATAGGTAATATTGTAGGAAGTAATATATTTAACATTCTGTTTGTATTAGGTACAACCAGTCTTATCAAATCAGTACCATACAGCACGAACTTTGTAATTGATGGAATTGTTGCGATTGCAGCAGCGGTATTATTATTCTTAGGAGTAGTGAGAAAGAAACAGCTAGGCAGAATGGCAGGAATAATAATGTTAATCGCTTATGCAGGATATTTTGCATATCTTATAGTGGGTTAGAAATTACAGAAACTATAATTTTAAATAAATGATATCCGGATTAGTATTCAGCTTCGTTAAGATTATGCTTGGTTTATCTGATATAAAATTAGTTTAAAGAGCGGTTTAAAGAGTGGTTAAGATATTAATATATGCTGATTAAGTGAATAGATTTCAATAGACTTTACATTTAATCAGACGTTATATTATGTCTTGCCACTTTTTGTTTATTTGACAGGAGAACATTGCTTAAAGTGGCATATAATATTGTATAGTATATTCTTTTTAGCTAAATTCTTTGATATTTTCCTACTTATGTAGTATACTTATTAGACATTTGTGAAATTATGGCTATCTTCCATATATTTTGTATTTGTTTAGCGTATATTAAAATATATTTTCAGAAATGAGGATTAATATGGATAATTCATGCAAAAATAATAAAATAACAGAAAACGAACAGCAGCTAATTGACACAGTTGCAAAGATTACAGATAATTATAGAAATTCAGAATTACTTTGCCTTAATAAGACAATGCGTCTGCCTAGCAGAAATGAAATTATAGGAATAATCAAAGATTTAAGAAGAATCATTTTCCCGGGATATTTCGAGGACTTTAATCTTAGTTATTCATTTGCAGATTATTTTGTTGGAAATGAATTAGTAAATATAAAAGACAGACTTAATAAACAGGTCTTATTAGCGATGAGCTACGAGAATGAAAAGGGATTAAGTGATGAAGAGATTGAGAAAAAGTCAGAAACCATATCACTTAATTTCATTAAGAAATTACCATACATACAGAATATGCTTCTTATGGATGTTCAGGCAGGCTTTGACGGTGACCCTGCGGCTAAGAGTAAAGAGGAAATAATCTCATCTTATCCGGGATTATTTGCAATATATGTATACAGACTTGCACATGAACTCTATGTTCAGAATGTTCCTTTCATACCTAGAATTATGACAGAGTATGCACATGGCAAGACAGGAATTGATATTAACTCAGGTGCAACAATTGGTAAATATTTCTTCATCGACCATGGTACAGGAGTGGTAATCGGAGAGACGACTATAATAGGTGATTATGTTAAATTATATCAGGGTGTTACTCTTGGTGCATTATCTACCAGAAGTGGCCAGCAGCTTAGAGACGTGAAGAGACATCCTACAATAGAAGATAATGTTACAATATATTCAGGTGCTTCGGTTCTTGGAGGAGAAACAGTAATTGGAAAAGGTACGGTAATCGGGGGAAATGCATTCATAACTGCATCAATTCCTGCTAATACTAAGGTTAGTGTAATTAATCCTGAATTAAAGATGAAAGACGGCAATAAAGATAGCAAGGAAAATACTCCTTGGGAAATATAATAAAAAGGAGTCTTAAGGAAAATGAAATCATTAATGAAATACTTAAAAGATTATAAGAAAGAATGTGTATTAAGCCCTTTATTTAAGTTGTTAGAAGCGACATTTGAACTATTTGTGCCATTAGTAATGGCGGCAGTAATTGACAAAGGTATCGGGCATGCAGATAAGCCATATATAGTTAAGATGTGTCTTGTCTTAATTGCTTTAGGTATAATCGGACTTGTGTGCTCTATTACGGCACAGTTCTTTGCGGCAAAGGCAGCAGTAGGTTTTGCAACAAAGTTACGTCATGCGTTATTTGGACATATCCAGTCATTATCATTTTCAGAGATAGATACTCTCGGGACATCAACACTTATAACCAGAATGACGAGTGATGTTAATCAGGTACAAAATGGTGTTAACTTAGTTCTTCGTTTGTTACTTCGTTCACCATTCGTAGTTGTTGGTGCGATGGTAATGGCATTTACAATAGATGTGAAAGCTGCATTAATATTTGTTGTGGCAATTCCATTACTTTGTATTGTTGTATTTGCAATAATGTTTGTAAGTATTCCATTATATAAGAAAGTTCAGGCAGGACTTGACAGAGTGTTACTTGGAACACGAGAGAATCTTACAGGTGTAAGAGTAATCAGAGCATTTAATAAAGAGAAAAATGAAGTAGAAAGATTTAATGAAAGCAATGCGGCACTTACTAAGATACAGATGTATGTTGGACGCATTTCAGCATTGATGAATCCAATTACTTATATAATTATTAATGGCGGTATCGTGGCACTTATCTATGTTGGAGCGATAAGAGTAGACAGCGGTGCAATAAGTCAGGGACAGGTTGTCGCACTTGTAAACTATATGTCACAGATACTTGTAGAAGTTGTCAAGGTTGCGAACTTAATTATTTCGTGTACAAAAGCACTTGCGAGTGCTAACAGAATAGAGAGTATATTCGATGTAAAAGCATCAGTATGCGATAAGACAGAAGTTATGCTTGGTGACAATTCATCAGAATACGCAGTAGAATTTAATAATGTATATCTTAAATACAAAGATGCAGGTGAAGATGCACTTAGTAATATTGACTTCAAGGTTAAACGTGGTGAAACAGTTGGTATCATAGGTGGTACAGGCTGTGGTAAATCTTCAATCGTTAATCTGATTCCGCGTTTCTATGATGCAACAGGCGGAGAAGTTAAGGTAAATGGTGTAAATGTCAAAGACCAGCCTGTAGAGAAGTTAAGAGATATTGTCGGAATGGTTATGCAGAAAGCTGTTCTGTTCAAAGGTACAATCAGAGATAATATGAAATGGGGAAATGAAAATGCAACAGATGCAGAAATCTATGAAGCATTAGACATTTCACAGTCCAGAGAATTCGTTGAACAGAAGCCTGATAAATTAGATGAAATGATTGAACAGGGCGGTAAGAACCTTTCAGGCGGTCAGAAGCAGAGACTTACAATTGCAAGAGCATTAGTGAAGAAACCACAGATTCTTATATTAGATGACAGTGCATCAGCACTTGACTTTGCTACAGATGCGAAGCTCAGAAAAGCCATTGCATCTATGGAAGGTAAGATGACAGTATTTATCGTATCACAGAGAACATCTTCCATTCAGCATGCAGATAAAATAGTAGTATTAGATGACGGACAAATCGTTATGATTGGAACTCACGAAGAACTTCTTGAAAAATGTGAGGAATACAGAGAAATTCATTATTCTCAGATATCTAAAGATGAAAAGGGAGGTAAATAATTATGGCTAAGAATAATAAATCAGGCTATTCACAGTCTAAAACACTTAAAGAAGTGCTTAAATATATCAAAAAATATATGTTTTATGTGGCTTTGTCTGTGATATTTGCAGCAGCTACGGTAGCTATGACACTTTATGTACCTATCCTTACAGGTGATGCCATAGATTTGATTGTTGGAAAAGGAAATGTAGATTTTTCGGCAGTATATGCAATTATTAAGAAGATAATAATAGTAGTCGGTTTAACAGCGTTGTCACAATGGATAATGAACATTTGCAATAATAAGATAACTTATGGAGTAATCAGAGATATAAGAAAGGATGCATTCGAGAAATTAGAGATTCTTCCATTAAAATACATTGATTCACATTCACACGGAGATATAGTGAGTCGTGTAATTACAGACGTTGATACATTTGCAGATGGTTTGTTAATGGGATTTACACAGCTATTCACAGGTGTTATTACGATTCTTGGAACTCTTATATTTATGCTTACCATAAATGTCAAGATAACTTTTGTAGTTGTACTTATTACACCTATATCATTATTTGTTGCAAGTTTTATAGCGAAGAAAACTTATCGAATGTTCAGACTTCAGTCTGAAACAAGAGGTGAACAGACTGCGCTTATTGATGAAATGATTGGTAACCAGAAAGTTGTTCAGGCATTTGGACACGAAGATGAAGCTTTAGAACAGTTTGATGAGATTAATGGACGTTTACAGAAATGGTCTTTAAAGGCAATATTCTTCTCATCAATTACTAATCCATCAACAAGATTTGTAAACAGTTTAGTATATACAGGTGTCGGAATAACAGGTGCATTTACGGTAATTACTAATCCTGCATTTACGGTTGGACAGTTATCTTGCTTCTTAAGTTATGCTAACCAGTATACAAAGCCATTTAATGAAATCTCTGGTGTTGTAACAGAACTCCAGAATGCACTTGCGTGTGCGGCAAGAATATTTGAACTTATTAAAGAAGAACCACAGATTCCTGATAATGAGGATGCAAGGGTTCTTAAGGATACAGATGTAGATGGCGCGTTAGAATTAGAAAATGTATATTTCTCATACGTTCCTGAGAAGAAACTCATTGAGAATTTCAATCTCTCAGTCAAACCTGGTGAGAGAGTGGCGATAGTAGGACCTACAGGTTGTGGTAAATCTACTGTAATTAACCTGCTTATGCGTTTCTATGATGTGAATAGTGGAAGCATTAAGGTAGAGGGGACAGACATAAGAAATATCACAAGAGACAGCCTTAGAAGTTCATATGGAATGGTATTACAGGAAACCTGGTTAAAAGAGGGAACTATTCGTGAAAATCTCTGTATGGGTAAACCTGATGCTACAGAGGAAGAAATGATAGTGGCAGCTAAAGCATCACATGCCCATAGCTTTATTAAGAGATTAAAAGATGGATATGACACATATATTACAGAAGATGGTGGAAGTCTCTCACAGGGACAGAAACAGCTTTTATGTATAGCGAGAGTAATGCTCTGCTTACCACCAATGCTTATACTTGATGAAGCAACATCATCAATAGACACCAGAACTGAACAGAAGATACAGAGTGCATTTGCAAAGATGATGAAAGGAAGAACAAGCTTCATAGTTGCACATCGTCTCTCAACCATTAAGGAAGCAGATACAATCTTAGTTATGAAAGACGGTAGCGTAATCGAACAGGGTAATCATGAGGAATTGTTAGCGAAGAATGGATTTTATGCTAATCTTTATAATAGCCAGTTCGCAAAATAGAAAGAAGGAAACAAATTGAGTAATCTCATATACAGCCTGAATGCAACTATGCCAGTATTCTTAGTTATGGTTGTAGGCTATTTCTTAAGAAGAACTGGAATGTTAAATGAAGAATATATAAAGGTATCGAATAAATTTAATTTTAATGTAACACTACCATGTCTTTTGCTTCTTAATATGATGGATTGTGATATCAAAAATACATTTGATGGCAAATATGTTCTATATTGTGCGTTTTCAACCATAATATGCATATCTGTTATCTGGACACTTGCGAAGCTTTTCTGCAAGAAGAAAAATGCTTCTGATGAAAATATAGTTGGTGAATTTGTCCAGGGGGCATATCGTGGAAGTGCTGCCATACTTGGAATCGCACTTTTACAGAATATAAGTGGAAATGCTAAGATGGCACCGCTTATGATGCTTGGTTCAGTTCCTCTATATAACATATTTGCGGTAATTGTACTGACGTTTGAATCACCCGATATGAAAGAAAATGAACTTGGTAAGAATCTTAAGAAAGCGGTAAAGGGAATTTGTACGAATCCTATTATACTTAGTATACTTGGCGGAATGATTTTATCATATTTCGATATTACATTTCCAAAGATAATGTATAAGACTATTAACAGTATCGGCTCACTTACCTCGCCTATGGCATTAATTGCAATTGGTGCAGGCTTTGAGGGAAGAAAAGCAATTAAGAAATTAAAACCTACCATAATTGCCACAACGATTAAGTTAGTAATACAGCCATTGATATTCTTACCGGTAGCAGTAGCGATGGGTTTTGAACCTGAGAAGATTGTAGCTGCACTTATAATGCTTGGAGCACCAACAACAGCGACGAGTTACATAATGGCTAAAAATATGAATTATGAAGGTGTGCTTTCATCAAGTATTGTAGTATTAACAACACTTATGTCAGCATTTACTATAACGGCATGGATATTTATATTGAGAACAATGGGTTATATTTAAAATAAATATTTATTTTTAATAAGAATTAGGTTATAATTATTCCAAATGAAAAATTGGAGGTATACAATTGCTTTTTGTAAAGACAGAAGAATTAAAGCAGGGAATGCGTCTGGCTAAACCAATATATAGTAAAACAGGCGTATTGTTGTATGGTAGGGATACGAAATTAACAGAGCAGGGTATAGCCAGTATAAAGAATTTTGATTTGATTGGAATATATATATTAGAGCCGGCAGAACCATTACCACCTATGTCTGATGAAGATGTGGAATTTGAAAGATTTCAGGCAATGGCTGTGTTTGGAATTAAAGAGGACTTACAGGCATTAGTAAGTAGAAAAGAACCAAAGAATTTAGAGAAAATGGCTGATTTAATAATAGCTACATATGGAAGAGGATACAAGAAGATTAATTTCACACAGAATCTCAGGAGTCCTGAAGATTATGTATATAAACATTCGTTAAATGTAGCAATACTATGTGCATTGATTGGCAGAAATATGAATGAAAGCTCTAACGATATGCGAGAATTAGTTATGGCAGCACTTATTCATGATGTCTTGTTATTATTAGTCGATAATAAGATAGCATGCAGTAACGAATATAATGATGATGACAGGGAATCTGTAAGAATTGCGTTTGCAGAGGAGAATAATATGTTAGAGATGGCTAACATACCTCAGGGAATAAGACGTATAATTGCGACTGTACAGAGAGAAGTATATGGACTTGGCAGTAATGTCTATGAGGGCAGAGAGAAGAATCTGACTACCCAGGCTAAGATACTTATTTTAGCTGATACTTATGACCGGCTTACAGCTATGAAGTTAGATGAAGAGCCAACTTCAGAATTCAGAGTTGTTAAGAGTCTGTATGAGGGTAATTCGGTGGACCGTAAACTTATAAATGCTTTGACTGCATCTATAAATATACTTAACCCTGGTGTGTGCGTAGAACTTACTAACGGAGAAAAAGGGCTTGTACTTACTGAGAACAGGGACAACCTATTAAAGCCTGTGGTTCTTGGCTTTAACAATAATAAAGTCTATAATTTAGAACAGACCAATGAGTCGGTACAGATTAAAGACATTATGAAGACTATGGATAACAGAACTATAATAGATAAGAAAACACTTGAAGAAGCAATACGTGATTAATGAAAGGAGTAATATGTCAGGATTATTAATCAGAAATGGAAGATTAATTGATGCTAAGAATAAAATAGATGAGATAACAGACATCTATATTGAGAATGACAAAGTATCTAGAATATGTAAGAAGATAGAAGAAAATGAAGTTGCAAAAGATACAGAGGTAATAGATGCAGCAGGCTGTTATGTAATGCCAGGCTTAATAGATTTACACGTACATTTAAGAGACCCGGGATTAACATATAAAGAGACAATAGAAACAGGAGCAAAGGCAGCGGCAAGAGGTGGAGTTACGACTATATGTCCTATGCCTAATACTAAGCCGCCTACGGATAACCCTGGAAAAGTAGAAGAGATAGTAAGAAGAGCTGCTAAAGAAGCAGTAATTACTGTTCTGCCTGTTGGTGCAATCACAATAGGTCAGGAGGGCAAGGAACTTACTGACATAGAGGGAATGAAGAAAGCAGGAATATGTGCCATAAGTGAAGATGGCAAGTCAGTTATGGACTCTAATATATATCGTGATGCGATGAATTTAGCAAGAAAATGCGATATACCTGTTATGGCCCACTGCGAAGATATTAACCTTGTGGCAGGCGGTGTTATGAATAAGGATTCTAAGGCAGAAGAACTTGGCCTAAAAGGAATAAGTAACGCTGTAGAGGACATTATTGTTGCAAGAGATATCTTACTTGCTAAGGAGACTAAAGCTAAATTACATCTTTGCCATTGTTCAACTGCTGACAGTGTACGAATGATTAAGGAAGCAAAGGAAGATGGTATATCAGTAACAGGTGAGGTTTGCCCGCATCATTTTATATTATCAACAGATGATATTAAGGAAGATGACGGCAATTATAAGATGAATCCACCTCTTAGAAGCAAAGCTGATGTTGAGGCATTAAGAGAGGGACTTATGAATGGAATTATGGACGTTATCTCAACAGACCATGCCCCACATAGTGAAGAAGAGAAGAGCAGAGGATTTGAAAAATCACCATTTGGTATAGTCGGATTAGAGACTTCAGCATCTCTTACACATACAGAATTAGTATTAAAAGGATATCTTACACCTATGCAGATGGTAGAGAAGATGAGCTATAATCCTGCCAAAGTCTTAGGAATAGACAGAGGAAGCATAGAAGAGGGTAAGATTGCAGATATTATGATTTTCAATCCTGATAAAGAATATGTCATTGATGTGAATGATTTCGCATCAAAAGGTAAGAATACACCATTTAATGGCAAGAAAGTAACAGGTGTTGTTGAATGCACAATTCACCATGGACAAATCGTATATAGACAGTAATAATCAGCAATAACATAGAATGAGATTAACTTATAAGTAACAGGAGGAATTAGTAATGATTAACAAACTTGTAGAAAAAATTAAAAAATTAAATGCACCTATAGTAGTAGGACTTGATCCTATGCTTAATTATGTACCTGAATTCATTCAGAAGAAAGCATTTGACGAATATGGTGAGACATTAGAGGGTGCAGCAGAAGCAATATGGCAGTTTAATAAAGGAATTATTGATGCAACATATGACCTCATTCCTGCTGTTAAGCCTCAGATAGCTATGTACGAACAGTTTGGAATAGAGGGTCTTAAAGCATTTAAGAAGACTGTTGACTATGCAAAGTCAAAAGATTTAGTAGTAATCGGAGATATTAAACGTGGAGATATTGGTTCAACATCAGCAGCTTATGCAGTTGGACACGTTGGAAATGTTAAAGTCGGAAGTAAAGTTATAACACCTTTTGATGAAGATTTTGTAACAGTTAATCCATATCTTGGAAGTGACGGAGTTAATCCGTTTATCGATGTGTGTAAGGAGACTAAGAAAGGTATATTTGTCCTTGTTAAGACATCTAATCCATCAAGTGGAGAATTTCAGGACAGATTAGTAGATGGCAGACCTTTATATGAATTAGTAGGCGAAAAAGTTGCTGAATGGGGCGAGAGTCATATGGGTGATTCTTATAGCTATGTTGGTGCCGTTGTAGGTGCAACTTATCCTGAGATGGGTAAGATTTTAAGAAAGATTATGCCAAAGACATATATTCTTGTACCTGGTTATGGCGCACAGGGTGGAAAAGCCAAAGATCTTGCACCATACTTTAACGAAGATGGACTTGGTGCAATTGTAAATTCTTCAAGAGGAATTATTGCAGCATACAAGCAGGAACAGTATGCATCATTTGGCGAATTGAATTATGCAGATGCATCAAGAGCAGCAGTAGAATTTATGATTAAAGATATAACAGAAAACATTTAATATCAGATTGCAAAGAAATGAGGAAATATGAAAGTAGAAGAAGCTATTGTCATAAGACAGGAAGAAATATCCACAGACATTTACAGTATGTGGATTAAGACAGAAGTAGCAAAAGAAGCTAAAGCAGGACAGTTTATATCAGTATATTCTAAGAATGGTGCAACATTATTACCTCGTCCCATAAGCATCTGCGAAATAAGTGAGGATAAGACTAAGCTGCGAATTGTATACAGAGTTGTCGGAAAAGGAACAGATGAATTTTCTAAGTTATTAAGTGATGAAAAGGTTAAGATATTAGGACCTTTGGGAAACGGATACACACTTAAGAATAAGACTGCAATACTTGCAGCAGGTGGAATAGGTGTACCACCAATCGTTGAACTTGCTAAAGAACTTAAAAGAAAATATAATTGCAAGATAAATATTGTAGTCGGATATAGAAATGAATTATTCCTCTTAGATGAATTGAAACAGTATGGAGATGTATTTATATCTACAGAAGACGGTTCAGCAGGTGTTAAGGGAAATATATTAGATGCAATCAGAGAAAATAATATTTCAGGTGATATTATTTATGCCTGTGGACCAATGCCGATGCTTAGGGCAGTTAAACAGTTTGCTATTGATAAAGACATTGAAGCGCAGATTTCACTTGAAGAGAGAATGGCGTGTGGAATAGGTGCCTGTCTTGGCTGTGTATGTAAGACTAAGGATAAAGATGAGCATACACATGTGAATAATACAAGAATCTGTACAGATGGTCCGGTTTTTGAAGCAAGGGAGGTTGAAATCTAATGAATACAACAGTAAATATTGCAGGAGTAGAATTTAAGAACCCTGTTATGACAGCTTCAGGAACATTTGGTTCAGGAATGGAATACAGTCAGTTTGTAGATTTGAACAAATTAGGCGCAGTAGTAACAAAAGGTGTGGCAAGCGTGCCATGGCCTGGTAATCCTACACCACGTATTGCAGAAACTCATGGTGGAATGTTGAATGCAATCGGGCTTCAGAATCCCGGAATTGATGTGTTTGTTAAAAGAGACATTCCATTTCTAAAGCAATATGATACAAAGATTATCGTTAATGTATGTGGAAAAACAACAGAAGAATATCTTGATGTAGTGGAAAAATTAAGCGATGAGCCAGTTGATATGTTAGAAATAAATATTTCCTGCCCTAATGTTAAAGAGGGTGGAATAGGTTTTGGACAGGATGCTAAAACAGCGTATGCAATAACTAAAGAGATTAAGAAGATTGCAAAACAACCTGTAATAATGAAATTAAGTCCTAATGTTACTGACATAACAGTTATGGCAAAAGCAGTAGAAGATGCCGGAGCTGATGCGGTATCACTTATTAATACATTAACAGGTATGAAGATTGACATTAACAGACAGACCTTTGCATTAGCTAATAAGACTGGTGGCCTTTCAGGTCCTGCAATCAAACCTATTGCAGTAAGAATGGTTAACCAGGTAGCTAATGCCGTAAAGATACCTATTATAGGTATGGGCGGTATTGCTAATTACGAAGATGCGGTTGAATTCATATTAGCAGGTGCGACAGCTATATCAGTTGGAACAGCTAATTTCTTCAATCCTTATACAACAGTTGAGATAGTTGACGGCATAGAGAAATATATGCAGGCACATAACTGTGATGATATTAATGAACTGATTGGCATAGTAAACAGATAAAATAACTTTTCTTAATCGTATCTTGAAAATAGAAAAATTATATGATAGAATTTTCAAAAATATAAAAGAAGAATGGAGCTGGTCGGAATGGAACAATATAAAAAAGAGTTTATAGAATTTATGGTGGAAAGTGATGTTTTAAAATTTGGCGATTTCACATTAAAGAGTGGAAGAAAATCACCATTTTTTATGAATGCAGGAGCTTATGTTACAGGAAGTCAGTTGTCAAGACTTGGTGAATATTATGCCAAAGCCATTCATGATAATTTCGGAGATGATTTTGATGTTCTTTTTGGACCTGCATATAAAGGTATTCCTCTTGCAGTAGTAACAGCAATTGCATATAGTAAATTATATGGTAAAGAGATTCGCTATTGCTCTGACAGAAAAGAAGAGAAGGATCATGGCGCAGATAAAGGCGGACTTTTAGGCACAAAGCTTAAAGATGGCGACAGAGTTGTTATGATTGAAGATGTTACAACTTCAGGAAAATCTATGGAAGAAACAGTTCCAAAGGTTAAGGGTGCAGCAAATGTTGAAATCATCGGGCTTATGGTTTCACTTAACCGTATGGAAGTAGGTTTAGGAGGAACAAAGAGCGCATTAGATGAGATTAAGGATAAATACGGCTTCGAGGGCAAGGCAATTGTTACAATGGAAGAAGTTGTTGAACACTTATACAACAGAGAATGTGAAGGCAAAGTAATTATCGATGATGAATTAAAGAAAGCAATAGATGCATATTATGAACAGTATGGCGTTAAATAAATGGAGGTTGACATGGAAAGAATTTATAAATCTATGAAAAGTGTTGGTGCAGGAAATATAGCTCTTGGTATCATTATGATAATAACAGGGGTGACAGCCGGTATTATGACAATAATCGGTGGTGCAAAGCTTCTAAGAGATAAATCGGACATAACTTTTTAATATGAGAAAGAAGAAAGAAAAGAGCAAACGGCTGATAATAGTTAGTCGTTTGCTATTTGTATTATATATGCTATGTGTACTGTACTTCTTACTTGTATCAGAAGGATTTGGAAGAACAAATGGAGGAGTTTACAGATATAACTTAGAACCGCTTGCTGAGATAAAGCGATTTTATAATATGTTAGGTGGCACAAGAACTTACAAGGCAGTTTTGAATCTGTTTGGAAATATAGCGTGCTTTATGCCGTTTGGTTTATTTGTGCCATATATATTTAAACGTAGGATTTCATTTATTAAAGTTGTTTTTACAACATTTATGTTTAGCTTGTGTATAGAAGTAATCCAGTTGTATTTTATGATTGGCATATTTGATGTAGACGATTTAATTCTTAATACAATTGGTGGAGCATTAGGCTATGTGGTATATGCGGTATTAAATAAAATTAGAAATGAGGATTAATATGAGAACTGAGAGACATGGATATAAATTTACGAATAAGAATAATACACGTGGTGGAATTATTTCAGTAATACTTGCAATTATAGCATTAGTTACAGTTGTCGCAGGTGTTATTATTTCTTATAAGAAGTCCGGAGCTGCGGGAACATTAGCAGGCGGCTTAGGAACTATGTCATTTCTATTTGCCACAGCAGGACTTATAAGTGGATTAAAGAGTTTTAAGGAAAAAGATAAATTTTATATATTTTCTTGGATTGGAACAATTTCTAATGGTATTTTATGGTTAGGAATGTGTCTTATTATTGCGAAAGGTTTTATGTTGTGGTAGACTATATAAGAATATAACTTGCATATATGAAAGGAGATATTATTACAATGGCAAAAGTTGGAATATTAATGGGCAGTGATTCAGATCTTGACGTAATGAGCAAGGCAGCAGAGATTTTAGAAGAGTTTGGTATTGATTATGAGATGACAGTTATATCAGCTCACAGAATGCCGGATGTATTTTATGATTATGCGACACATGCTGAAGAAAGAGGTATAAAGGTTATCATTGCAGGTGCAGGCGGTGCAGCGCATTTGCCGGGAATGGCAGCAGCTATATTCCAGTTACCGGTTGTAGGTGTCCCAATTCATACTAAATCATTAGGTGGTGTTGATTCACTTTATTCAATCGTTCAGATGCCACAGGGAATTCCTGTTGCAACAGTAGCTATTAATGGTGGAGCTAATGCAGGACTTATGGCAGCTAAGATTTTAGCAGTATCAGATGATGAGCTTTTAAAGAAATTGAAAGACTACAAGCAGGGACTTAAAGATAAAGTAAGTGCAAAAGCGGCTAAATTAGAAGAGATAGGCTATAAAGAATATTTAAAACAGATGTAGATTAAAACATATTAATGTTACAGACAGTAATGTGTTGAAAATATAATGCAAATAAAACAGAAAGAGGTATATTACAATGGATTACAAGAAAGCCGGAGTTGACATTGAAGCTGGATACAAATCAGTAGAATTAATGAAAGAGCATATTAAAGGTACAATGAGACCTGAAGTTTTAACTAATATCGGAGGCTTCTCAGGAGCATTTTCCATGGAAGCATTTAAGAATATGGAGAAACCAACATTAGTATCAGGAACAGATGGTGTAGGTACAAAACTTAAGATAGCATTTCTTTTAGATAAACATGATACAGTAGGTATTGACTGTGTTGCAATGTGTGTAAACGATATCGCATGTGCAGGTGGAGAACCATTATTCTTCCTTGATTATATTGCATGTGGTAAGAATGAACCTGAGAAGATTGCTACAATAGTAAGCGGTGTAGCAGAGGGATGTAAACAGTCTAATGCAGCATTAATCGGTGGCGAGACAGCAGAGATGCCTGGCTTCTATCCAGTTGATGAATATGACCTTGCAGGTTTTGCAGTTGGTGTTGTGGATGAAAAAGACTTAATTACAGGTAAAGATATTAAAGCAGGAGATACATTAATTGGTATCGCTTCGTCAGGTGTACATAGTAATGGATTCTCACTTGTAAGAAAAGTATTCAATATGACACAGGAATCTTTAAATACATATTATGATTCATTAGGTAAGACATTAGGAGAAGCATTAATTGCACCTACTAAGATATATGTTAAGACATTAAGAAATATCAAAGAAGCTGGTGTTAAGATTAAAGGCTGCAGTCATATTACAGGTGGTGGATTCTATGAAAATATTCCAAGAATGTTACCTGATGGAATAAGAGCAGAAGTTAAGAAAGACAGCTATGAGATTCCACCGATTTTCAAGATGTTATCACAGGACGGAGATATTGCAGAAGAAATGATGTATAATACATTTAATATGGGTATCGGTATGGTGCTTGCAATTGCTCCTGAAGATGTTAATGCTACAGTTAAAGCAATTGAAGCAGCAGGCGAAACAGCATATGTAATCGGACAGACAGTTGCAGGCGAAAAAGGAGTTACATTATGCTAAGAATTGGCGTATTAGTATCAGGTGGAGGAACAAACCTCCAGGCGATAATAGATGCGTTAAAAGCAGGAATTATTACAAATGCTTCAATAGAGATAGTTATCAGTAATAATCCTAATGCATACGCTTTAGAAAGAGCAAAGAACAATGGAATAAATGCAGAGTGTATTTCGCCTAAGGACTTTGAGTCAAGAGAAGAATTTAACGATGCACTTATTAACAGACTTGATGAGTGTAATCTTGATTTAATAGTTTTAGCAGGTTGTATGGTTGTACTTCCTGCAAAACTTATTGAGAAATATAGAAATAAGATTATTAATATCCATCCGGCATTAATTCCAGCATTTTGTGGAAAAGGTTTCTATGGACTTCATGTTCATGAAGAGGTATTAAAACGTGGTGTTAAGTTAACAGGTGCTACAGTGCATTTTGTAGATGAGGGAACCGATACAGGTCCTATTATTCTTCAGAAAGCTGTAGAAGTAAAAAATGATGATACACCAGAGATACTTCAGAGAAGAGTAATGGAAGAAGCAGAATGGAAGATAATGCCTGAGGCAATTAATCTGATTGCTAACGGTAAAGTATCCATTAAGGATAATAAAGTTATTATTTCGGAGTAATTAAGGACTGGTATACCAGAATATTAATTTCTAAATAATCAAATAAAATATTTTGTATTATTAGTAGAGTTAATTGCAAAATGGTGTACCGGAAAATAATGATAGAAATAAAACTGAGTAATAAGAATCAGGTTGACAATATAAAATTCACATCATACGGAGGTTAGTCATATGAAAGTATTAATAGTAGGAAGTGGCGGAAGAGAACATGCAATAGCATGGAAAGTAGCTAAGAGCAGTAAGGTTGACAAGATTTACTGTGCACCTGGCAATGCAGGAATTGCAGAGATTGCTGAATGTGTAGATATCGGAGCCATGGAATTTGATAAATTAGTAGCATTTGCAAAAGAGAAAGCTATTGATTTAACTATTATCGGAATGGATGATCCTTTAGTAGGTGGTGTAGTAGATGAATTTGAGAAAGCAGGATTAAGAGTATTTGGCCCTAGAAAGAATGCAGCCATACTTGAGGGTTCAAAAGCATTTTCAAAAGATTTAATGAAGAAATATAATATTCCAACAGCAGCATATGAGACATTCGATTCAGCAGAGAAAGCAATGCAATATTTAGAAACATCTAAGTATCCAATTGTTTTAAAGGCTGACGGACTTGCCCTTGGTAAAGGTGTATTAATCTGTAATACTAAAGAGGAAGCGATGGACGGTGTTAAGACACTTATGCTTGATAAACAGTTTGGACAGGCAGGAAATACAATCGTTGTTGAAGAATTTATGACAGGACGAGAAGTATCAGTATTATCATTTGTTGATGGTAACACAATTAAGATAATGACTTCTGCACAGGATCATAAGAGAGCCAAAGATGGTGATAAAGGTCTTAATACAGGCGGAATGGGAACATTTTCACCAAGTCCGTTCTATACTAAAGAAGTAGATGAATTCTGTAAGAAATACATATATCAGCCTTCAGTAGATGCGATGAAAGCAGAGGGCAGAGAATTTAAAGGAATAATATTCTTTGGATTAATGCTTACTGAGGATGGACCTAAAGTCCTTGAATACAACGCAAGATTTGGTGATCCTGAGACACAGGTTGTATTACCAAGAATGAAGAACGATATAATAGATGTATTCGAAGCATGTATAGATGGAACACTTGACAAGATTGATTTACAGTTTGAAGATAATGCTGCTGTATGTGTAGTTCTTGCATCAGACGGATATCCGGTATCTTATGAGAAAGGTTTTGAAATCAAGGGACTTGATAATTTCAAAGACAAAGATTCATATTTTGTATTCCATGCAGGAACAAAGTTATCAGATGGAAAGATTGTTACAAACGGTGGACGAGTTCTCGGTGTAACAGCAACAGGAAGAGATTTAAAAGAGGCAAGAGCCAATGCTTATGAAGCAACAAAATGGATAGATTTCGATAATAAATATATGAGAAACGACATTGGAAAAGCTATAGACGAGGCATAAAAGGTTTAGCTTGAATATACGAAAGGGTGTTTTAGGTGGCAATATCTAAGAAAAGAAAAATGCTTATTGCTTCCCTAGCATTGATGATGTCAATGTTAGGTGTTCTGATATTTCAGTATTCTAAGACATTAGCATATAATGAGAAATCAGGAACGGTTAATGCTGACGTATTAAATGTAAGAACCGGAGCTGGAACTAATAATGGAAAACTCTCCTATAATGGGCGAAATGTCCAGCTTGTAAATGCTGAGAAGGTTACCATTATTGACGAAGCTAAGGCAAGTGATGGCGCGGTATGGTATAAGATAAAATTTAATTATTCCAAAGGCAATGGAGTAGAACTTACCGGATATGTACATAGTGCATATATAGATGTTGATAATGTTATATATACTCCTGATGCTGATTTTGAATCATATCTTACTAAACAAGGCTTTCCGGAAAGTTATAAAGTTAAATTAAGACAACTTCATGCCAAGTATCCGAATTGGATATTTGTAGCAGATAATTTATCATATGACTGGAACGATGTTGTTAAGAATGAAAGTGTACTTGGAAGAAGTCTTGTTCACACAAGTTCAATCAGTTCATGGAAATCATTAGCAAGAGGAGCATATAACTGGGAAACAGGTAAGTGGGCTACATTTGACGGAAGTTCATGGGTGGCAGCATCTGAAGAATTAGTGGCATATTGTATGGACCCACGTAATTTCTTAGATGAGACTTATATATTCCAGTTTGAAATGCTGTCGTATAATTCTAGTATACATAAAAAATCCAATGTAGATACATTACTCAGTGGTACATTTATGAGTGGAACTGAGATACAGAGTGGTAAATTATATTCAACAATATTTATGGAAGCCGGCCAGAAGTCTGGAGTTAGTCCATACCATCTTGCTGCAAGAGTTAAACAGGAGGTAGGTACGGCAGGAACAACAGGTGGTGTGACAGGATATTATGCACCATCAACCGGTAATGTATATAGAAATGTTTATAATTTCTACAATATTGGAGCATATACTGCAAATGGCAGGGGCGCAGTAGAAAATGGTCTGATATGGGCATCTAAAACAGACAGTACAACGTTAAGACCATGGAATACTAAGTATAATGCAATTGTCGGTGGTGCAATTTATATCGGCAAAGGTTATATAAATATTGGTCAGGATACAGTATATTATGAGAAATTCGACTTCGCAGGGACTCCATATACACATCAGTATATGACTAATATATTAGCACCTAAATCTGAAGCAGTCAGTATGTCGAAGGCTTACAATTCTTCTATGAAAAACAGTGTATCGTTGGTGTTTAAGATACCGGTATTTAAGAATATGCCGGCTAATACATGCAGTTGTCCGACAGGTGATGGAAGTCCTAATAACATACTTGATAAATTAATTATTGATGGATATACATTAACTCCTACATTTGATAAGTTCACACAGAATTATGATCTTATAGTGGCTAATAATGTAGACAGTATTAAGATAAGTGCTTCCGCAATTGATAGTCAGGCAAGTATTAGCGGAACAGGTAAGATAGCACTTAAAGTCGGAAATAATACGATTAAAGTTGTGGTTACTGCTAAGAATGGTAATAATAGAACCTATACATTAAACGTTGTCCGTAAGGCGGCGGATAATAATAACAATCCTACAACTAAACCGACTACGAAGCCGACACAACCTACAACACAGCCGACTACAAAGCCACAGGAAACAACACAGCCGACCACGATACCACAGACAGCAAATTATACGACATCATATAAGATACTTAATAATGATTATCTTACGGGTATAGAAGTGGGAACTACGGCTGCAGGACTTTCACAGAGATTTACACTTAGCAATTGCAAACTGACTGTATATAAGTCTGACGGAAAGACGAAGAATGACGGAATTATCGGAACAGGTAACAGAGTCATTATTGCGGATAATAGTGGCAAGAAGTTAAGGGAATTCATATGTGTTATATATGGAGATGCCAATGGAGATGGTAAGATATCTATTTTAGATATGACTCGTCAGAAGAGAGATATTCTCGGAATCAGTAAACTGTCAGGTGCAGCGCTGATAGCGGGAGATGTTAATAAAAATAATAGAATAGATATAAGAGATATGACACAGATTAAGAGAGATATATTAGGAATAAAGAAAATTAGTCAATAACAGAGTAAGGTACGATAAGTGCAAACGGAATGGAGATTAAAATGAAATCAAAATTAAGCAAAATTATGGCGGGGATTATTGTATGCTTTGCAATCATGATGATGAGTAATATCAAGGCAAATGCTGCAAACGCAAATGTTAATGTATCTTCTGCAAGTGGCTCTGTTGGTGATACAGTTACAGTTGATGTAACAGTTACACCAGAAGTTGCTGCTGTAGCACAAATAGCGGTAGCATATGATACTAACTATCTTGAATGTGTAGGTGGTGGAAATGGTGGAACTGCCGGAATAGTTATGGATATACTTGATATAGCTGAAGGTTCATCAGGCAAGATGTCTATTTCATTTAGATTAAAGAAAGCAGGAACATCAGCAGTTACGATTTCAAATGCAAGCACAAGTATTGCTGCGACAGCAGATGATTCGGAACTTAATATTAACAAAACAGATGGCTCAGTAACTATAAATGCAGCAACTACAGCTTCAAGTGATAGTCGCCTGTCAGGACTTGTAGTTCAGGCTGTAAGTCAGAACGGAGATAGCCAGACTGTAAGTTATTCACCATCATTTTCACCTGAAGTATTTGATTATAAAGCTGATTTGCCGGCAAATACAGTTAAATTAGTCATTTCAACGACACTTTCAGATAAGAATTCGACAACAAAAGTTTCAGGAACACGAATTGACCCGGGTGACAATAAGACAACGATAACCGTTGTTGCGGAAGATGGTTCTCAGAGTAAATACACTCTGTATACAAAAAGACCAAGTGAAAATGAGACTACAGCTAATCCTGAATCACCACAGGAGAGTTCAAGTGAATTACAGACTACAGATTTTGATCGTTCGCCAAAGTTAATAGGTGATATTAATAAATATATAATTCAGGATTTTTCATTGGTATCTGTACCTGAGGGATTTGAAGAATGTACCACAACATATAATGGAGAAACAGTGGCGGCAGTAAAGGGAATTGCAAAAGAACTTACACTTTTATGCCTGGCAGATGATGCACAAGGTTCTAATGCATCGTTCTATATTTATAATGAAATTTCAGGTACTATAAATAAGATGATTAACATTACTACATCACAGAAAATCTATACAATTATACCAACAGGTGATGATTATGTTGGTCCGGAAGGATATACAAAGACAGAATTAGATATAAATGGTGAGAAGGTAAGTGCATGGGTTAAAACACCAGATTCAGGATTTTATGTTGTATATGCAATGAATTGGGATGGCGAGAAAGCACTCTACATATATGATTCAAAAGAACAGACTATGCAGAGATTTATTGAAGGCGCTAAATCAGAATCAGTAGATGATGAGCCGGGTGAGGAGAATAAGGAATATCTTGCTATGAAGAGAAAATATGATGATATGTATGATGAATATGTTAATGATCATTCAAAGAAAAACAGAATTATTATTATACTTGGAATTATTGTAATCGGTGCCGCAATTGGTATTGCAGCATTAATATACAGACTTCGTACAAAGAAATCAGATTTTATCGACGAAAATGATGAAGATGAAGAAGATGAAGATGAATTAGAAGAAATTGGAAGTGAACAGGCTCAGAAAGAATTAAAGCTTGATATGGTAGCTCAGGTAAATGAAATGAAAGCTGAAAAACTCGCAGCCAAGGTAAATGAAATGATGAATGAGTCCGAGTCAGAAGATAATGAAGAGGTTCTGGAAGAAGATACTGACGCAATGGATAACAAGGCGGAAAATGAAGAAAATGCTTCAGTAGAAGAAAATGCTGATGCAACGGATAGCAAGGCAGTAAATGAAGAAAATGCTTCTTCAAAAGATGATAAAGTAACAGCTAACAAAGCAAAATTAGAAAATCCATCAAAAAAATCAGATGAAAATGAACCATATCTTATAAATATGGAAGAGGATGATCCATTTGAAATAGAATTTGTAGACTTAAATGATGGAGATGATACTAAATAGTCAGCTTGACAAATAGTCACATTTGTTATATTCTAAGTATAACAAATGTGACTGTGAAAGGTTAGTGATTATATGGTATTAGAAATTGATTTTAATAGTGATGAAGCTATTTATATGCAGTTGCGAAATCAGATAATTCTTGCCATAGCGACAGATGAGATAAAGGAAGGTGATTCCTTACCTTCGGTAAGAAGAATGGCAGATAATGTTGGAGTGAATATGCATACTGTTAATAAAGCATATTCAGTTCTAAGACAGGAAGGATTTCTTAAACTGGACAGAAGACATGGTGCTATAATTGCATTGGATATTGACAAATTAAGAGCCTTGGATGAGATGAAATTCGAGATGAAGGTCATTTTAGCCAAGGCTATTTGCAAAAATATTACTGAAGAAGAAGCTCATGAAATTGTTAATGAGATATATAATGAGTTTCGTTGATTGTACTTAGGGAAAATGATTAGTAAGAAAGTGGAGGTAGTACATGAAGGAAAAATACACTAAAGTAGCTAAGAAGGCTTTAAATTATGCAAAAAATAAATCTGAAAATTGTGGCCATGGATATATAGGAACAGAACATTTATTGTTGGGATTATTAGAAGATGTATCATCTGTAACAGGAATAATTTTAAGAGATAATAATGTTAAACGTGATAAAATTGAAAGATACATTGAGTCCATTACAACTCCGACAAGCACAACATTGGTAATAGATGAACCGTCATACACGCCAAAAGCTCAAAGAGTATTAGAAAATGCAGAAAAATATGCTGCAAGGACTAACGATGAATTGATTGGTTCAGAACATATATTGCTTGCATTAATAAGAGAGCGTGACTGTATTGCAGTAAGGCTTCTTAATACAATGAATATAAATCTTAAAAATGTATACGCACAGATATTAGAGACCATGGGAATACCAGCGAGTATGTTTAAAGATGAAATAGCTATAGCATTCGGTGGGCAACAGGTGTCAAATGACAGAAAACAACGAGGTGGTCAGGGGACATCTGCATTAGAACAATTTGGAGTAGATTTAACTGCAAATGCATTAGATGGCAAATTAGATCCTGTAGTGGGACGAGTTGATGAGATATCTAGAGTAATTCAGATTTTAAGCAGAAGAACAAAGAATAATCCATGTCTTATCGGGGAGCCTGGTGTTGGTAAGACTGCAATTGTTGAGGGCATAGCCAGAAGAATTGTAGATGGAAATGTTCCGGATACAGTTAAAGATAAGCGACTTATTACACTTGATTTAGCAGCAATGGTAGCCGGTTCAAAATATCGTGGCGAATTCGAAGAGAGAATTAAAAGGATTATTAACGAAGTTAAAGAAGACGGAAATGTCTTATTATTTTTAGATGAGATCCATACGATTATCGGTGCCGGTGGTGCAGAGGGTTCGATTGATGCAGCTAATATTTTAAAGCCTGCACTTGCCAGAGGTGAGATACAGATTATCGGTGCGACAACTGTTAATGAATACAGAAAATATTTTGAAAAAGATGCAGCACTTGAAAGAAGATTCCAGCCTGTAAATGTTGACGAACCTACAACAGAAGAGGCAATTGCCATATTAAATGGATTGAAAGAGAAATATGAAGAACATCATAATGTTATTATAAGTGATGAGGCCATATTAGCCGCAGTAAATATGTCGGAGAGATACATTAATGACAGATATCTGCCTGATAAAGCTATAGATTTAATGGATGAAGCAGCGGCTAAAGTTAAGCTGGCTAAAGTAACAGTTAAAGAATCAACAATTGATATAAAAAAGGAACTTGATAATTTAGAACAGGACAAAATTGCAGCTATAAGAAGTAGAAAATTCAAAGATGTCAAACAGATTATGGCAAAAGAAGAGCAACTTAAAACTAAATATGAAGAGATAAATAACAGACGTAACAGAGACAATAAAAATGTACCTGTTGTCCATGAGAATGATATAGCAGAAGTTGTATCTATATGGACAAAGATTCCAGTTTCTAAACTTACAGAGAAAGAATCAGCTAAATTAAAGAAATTAGAGGCGACACTTACAAATAGAGTAGTCGGACAAGAGGAAGCTGTCAAGGTAGTTGCAAATGCAATAAGACGAGGCAGAGTTGGACTTAAAGATCCACGCAGACCAATTGGATCATTTCTCTTCTTAGGACCTACAGGTGTAGGTAAGACAGAATTATCAAAAGCATTGGCAGAAGCTGTATTTGGTAACGAGAACTCTATGATAAGAGTAGATATGTCGGAATATATGGAGAAACATAGCGTTTCTAAGTTGATTGGTTCACCACCTGGCTATGTTGGATATGATGATGGTGGACAATTAAGTGAACGAGTAAGAAGAAATCCTTATTCAGTAATATTATTTGATGAAATAGAGAAAGCACATCCCGATGTATTCAATGTATTATTACAGATTCTCGACGAGGGACATATTACAGACAGTACAGGACGGAAAGTTGATTTTAAGAATACAGTCATCATAATGACTTCAAATGTTGGTGCTCAGAAGATAATAGAGCCAAAGCATTTAGGATTTGTAACAGATGTAAGTGAAGAGAAGAATTATGAATTAATGAAGAAAGGTGTTATGGAAGAAATAAAAGAATTATTTAAGCCTGAACTCCTTAACAGAATTGATGAAATAATTGTATTCCATTCATTGCAGAAAGAGAATATGAAGCAGATATTAAATATTATGCTTAATGAGATTTATGAGCGTGCAGAAAAACAGCTTAATATAAAAATTAAGGTGTCCGGAGCGGCAAAAAATGTTATAATAGATGAAAGCTTTGACAAGAAGTATGGTGCCAGACCACTTAGACGTAAACTTCAGACTTTGATAGAAGATAAATTAGCAGAAGAAATATTAGATGGTAATGTTAAAAGTGGTGACGAAGTAAGTATAGGTGTAAGTGGCAAAAAACTGAAATTTGAAGTATCTGGTAACAAGATAAAATAAAAATATACAAAATGCAGGAGGATATAGTATGTCAGTAGTAAAAGAATTATTGCGTGCAGAGGCAGATGGAACACTTAGTTTTGGTAACTATGAGTTAGGAGAGAAGTCTAAATTATCAGACTTTGAACACAAAGGTGATATGTATAAAGTCAAAACCTTTAAAGAGATAACTAAGTTAGAGAGAAATGGAATGTTCGTATATGAATCAGTTCCAGGAACAGCAGTTAATAATTTCTATGAATCAGATACAGAAGTATGCTTCACGATTGAAGGTGAAGATGATGCACAGATTACAGTAGAAGCTGAAGATGGTGCAACATATAAAGTATATGTAAATGATATAAATGTAGGTAAGGTAACAGCAAATCTTGGCGGGAAATTAGTAATAAGTGTAGAAATTAATAAAGGTGAAACATCAAAAGTAAGATTAGTAAAAGAATAATTTGTATACAAGAGACCTGCCGCATATGATATGTGGCAGGTTTTAATTTTACATAGGTTTAGTATTTAAAATGAAAGGATTATATATGGCAGGAAAGACAAAAGGAAGTGCATTTTTCTGTAAAGAGTGTGGATACGAGTCCTCAAAGTGGTTAGGACAATGCCCAGGTTGCAGAGAATGGAATACATTTGTTGAAGAACCGGTTATTAAGAAATGTAACAGTGTTGTAAGGACAATTGCTGATATTCCGACTCCGACACAGTTATCAGATATTTCATTAGATAATGAGGACAGAACGAAAACAGGTATGGAGGAACTAGACAGAGTGCTTGGTGGAGGTATCGTGAAAGGTTCTCTGATACTTGTAGGCGGCGACCCTGGAATTGGTAAATCTACACTATTATTACAGGTATGTAGGAATCTTAGTGAATACGGTAAAAACATATTATATGTTTCAGGAGAAGAATCATTAAAACAGATTAAGATACGAGCAACCAGAATTGGAGAATTTAAAGATGGCTTGACACTTCTATGTGAAACAGATTTAGATATAATAGAAGAGATAATTAAAAAGTTTAGTCCTGATGTAGTAGTGATTGATTCAATACAGACTATGTTTAAAAATGACATTTCATCAGCACCGGGCAGCGTAAGTCAGGTAAGAGAGTCTACCAATGTATTTATGCAGCTGGCTAAAAAGTTGTCTATAACAATATTCATTGTAGGACACGTTACAAAAGAGGGTGTAGTGGCAGGACCAAGAGTTCTTGAGCATATGGTTGATACTGTTCTCTATTTCGAGGGTGACAGACACGCAGCATATAGAATATTAAGAGGTGTAAAGAACAGGTTTGGTTCTACAAATGAAATAGGTGTATTTGAAATGCATGAAAATGGATTAAACGAAGTAAAAAATCCATCGGAATTTATGCTGAATGGAAAACCAGAGGGCGCATCAGGCTCTGTAATTGCGTGCTCAATAGAAGGAACCAGACCAATACTTATTGAGATACAGGCATTAGTATGTAGAACAAATTTCGGAATACCAAGAAGAACAGCGGCAGGTACAGATTTCAACAGGGTAAATCTGCTTATGGCAGTATTAGAGAAGCGCATCGGAATTCAGATAAATGATTGCGATGCCTATGTAAATATTGCAGGAGGAATAAAATTAAACGAACCTGCATTAGATTTGGGAATTATTATGGCAATCGTGTCAAGTTATAAAAATAGTGTAATTGATAGCAAGACAATTGTATTTGGTGAAGTAGGATTATCTGGTGAGGTAAGAGCTGTAAGTATGGCAGAACAAAGAATTGCAGAGGCAGCTAAGTTAGGCTTCGGGATATGTATATTGCCACAGGCATCGCTAGATGGCATACAGAATAAACATAATATAAAACTTATCGGAGTTAAAAACATCGCAGAGGCTATTAGTTTGATATAAACAAAATAATATAACGTTATGGATAAGAAAATGTTATATAGAAAGATTAAAAAAATAAGTGTCCGGATAATGAGACACTTATTTTTTTAACATTACAACGATGAGGAAAATGTAATGTATACCGCAACGAAAATGTATTGGTATAAACAATGTATAAGGAGAAAATGAAAAAATTATATAAAAAAGGAAATATAAAAAAGAAATATAATTTTTTCAAAAACCTATTATTTCATTCTGTAGCACGTATATAAAAAATATTAATGAAATATAGGAAAAATATGAAAAAGAAAAATGCTCAAAAGTAAATTACTTTTGATACTATATATACTAAAAGATAAATATGATGAAAAAATGTACATTGTATGAAAAAAATGTGAAAAATATTTATATAATCAAAAAGTTGATAATAAGACTTAATTGAAAGACTTAGCATGTTAAGAGGGTAAATTACTCTAATAATACAAAGTATTAATAATAAAAAATATGTTGGAATAAAAAGAATTCTATAAAATGAAAAAAAGTCAAAAAAAGTCAAAAAAAGTTGTTGACAAAACCAAACCATAGTGATAATATATTCAAGTCGCTTGTG
>ENA-ORMS01000506-ORMS01000506.1-human-gut-metagenome-genome-assembly--contig:-NODE-506-length-38783-cov-10.653661_pt1 | contig 38783 bp, 26 predicted proteins | sample MGYA00242104_ERZ508997 | MGnify/ENA primary metagenome ERZ508997 (study PRJEB26280, sample SAMEA2338704) | human gut metagenome | biome: human gut; feature: human-associated habitat; material: faeces... | reverse complement strand
ATCATTAATTGAACATTAATTATTTCATTAATTTTTTTGTTAATTATTCGTTAATATTCATTCTCATTAGGTCGATAAATTGCAGTTTAAGAGTTTGCCAACTTGCGAAGCATTTCTTCTGCACGTACTTCTTGCTTTTCGCCTAAGTCCATAAATTTTATGAGGGCTTTGCTGGCTGCACGACCTACAGGAGTGTTGGGGTGGCGAAGAGCTGTAAAGGCTTGGTCAAGGAATTCGTCCATATCGCGTTCAGAAGGTGTGGCACCTTGCATAAAGAGGCGAGCTAAGAGTAAATAGCCACAGAGTTGAAACATCTCTCCCTCTTCGGCTATCCACTCAAAGGCACACACCGAAGCCCAGGGGGTATGACTAAAGAGGTAAAGCACGGTGCATTCTGCCTCTTCGACAAATTGCATCTGTTCTACCCAAATGCGCGCCAACTCTGCGTCCATACTTTCGGTGGGCATCAACATTCCTGCAAGGAGTCGACACTCACGAATGTTTTCTTTCCAAAGAGCTGCAGCCAATTCGTAAGTGTGAGGAATTTCATTGGCCATTGCTTGCAGTCGTGGCAGTTCGACACCAAATATTATCTTATAGTTAAGTCCCTTTTCGCGCATTGAAGCACTTACAGGACCATTCATTACACCGCGCAACGAACGCTTTATCATACGCAGTTGCTCAGCGAGTTGTGTATTATCTATTGTCATTTTTCTTTTTTAGTTTTTGCAAAGATAGGGAGAATATAAGAATGTGCAAATGTGATTTTAAATGTGCAAATGTGAGAATGTGCAAATGTGCAAATGTGAGAATGTGAGAATGCGATTTTAAATGTGCAAATGTGAGAATGAGCAAATGGTCGCTTTTATTTACTCCTTACATAAAGAGCGAAAATTAAAGCATTCATTTGCACATTCTCACATTTGCACATTAATTAGGTTTACTCTACTATCACCTTTTGACCATTTACGATGTAAATGCCAGGTGCGAAACCTTGTAAAGCGGTAAATCCTTCAGGCACTTGTACCGTGCGAACGAGCGCACCAGCGGTGGTGTAGATACGGACGATTTGTGCCTTACCAGCACCTATACCAATCTGACCTTGGCCACCTTGAGCTGAGAAGTGAGCCTCGCTCACAGCCTCGTTGATTTGAGTAGTAGTGGGCTCATAACCATATTTATTGTCGAGGAAGGCTACACGGCGTTTAATCCAACTTTCGATATAAGAAGCTGCAGACTGTAAGTCACTATGGTAACGTGTCCAACGATTTTGCTCACGCATATCAGCTTTACTCTCTTCGAAGAGTGAAGCGTATGTAGCTACGCGGTTGGCAATCGCATCTGCATCAAACAACTTACTATTACGCAGCTCAGCATAACGTTCCGTAAGGTCAGCCTTCCAATTATATTTACTACTCAACTTCAAGCGAAGGAAGGGAGTAAACTGGCCATGTTCGTTTTTGTTGATAAACTCGTCAAACTCTTGATTAGCCCCTGTAAAGCTGGTGCTACCGTCCCAACGTTGGCCTAATGTGCCGTCTAAGTCCCAAGGCGCAATGGCTATCTTTCCACCCTCAGGTCCTTGCTTGTCGTATACATAGAAGAGCATATTCTTACCATGATTATCACTGGCCATGATGAGTTCGAGGAAGAGGTAGTAATCACGCATCATGGGATAGTCGAAGTACGTTTCAAAGCCTTCATCGAAAGCGGTCTGTGAACGCACTGCAGCTACGTGGTTTACGGCATTGTAGAGCGGTTCCCAATCTACAGCCTCTTTTTGATAGTCAGGATATTTGAACTCATAGCTACGCCAAGTCTCATTGCCCAAATAGTTATTATAACTACTCGGAGTTTTGTAAGGGAATGTCAAGTCGCCTTGCTCATGTCCCATAAACGTCTCGTAGGTCCAATCGCCTGACTTGTAAAGCAAGCCATGTACTTCGTCTTCACCCGTAGTAGACTCGGCTGCAGGCACGAACTTTTTCAGTTTCAGCTGCTTGCGGTCCATCTTCTCAGTCATACAATAGATACCATTGTGGCGGCCATTGAGTATCATCTCGACAAATTTACCACGCGTACCTGTACGTACCTTCTTCTCGCGATCAGCATAGTAAGGCTTTACGGAAAAGTCGTTCCAAAGGTCGGTACATACGCGGTTGCGCATACAAGCTAAGTCTACATACATGGCATCGAGTATCCAATTATTGTCAGAACGCAAGCCTAACAACTTGCGATCGATAGAATTGCCTTCAGCGTCACGCAGTTTTACAGCATACGACTTCTTCGGATAGTTGATAGAAGAGGCACCACGAATTTTAAAGTCAGCATGATAGATAGAGTCTAAGCCTTCGTCCTCTGGGAAGGTAACACGGAGGGAACCTTTCGTATAACTTGTGGTAATATAATCGTCATTTACCTCAACCACGGGCAAGAAAGTGAAACGTAACGAAGCTGTGAGTTTGACAGAGCCATCAGCATTGCTCAACTCTATGGGATAGGTGCGACTGCAATTTACACGAGCAAAAGTGATATTGCCGTCAGCATCGGGTTCTGTCTCGTTGATAGTGAGCTTGTAGTCATCAGCCGAAAGGGTCTTAGCCAAGGTATAACGGAACGAGGTTGTAAAGTCACCACCTCCACGTACCGACTCGGGCAGTGGATAATAATAGGTCTTATTGTACGACTCGTATGGCACTTGTTTATCACCCAACAAGAAGGAGTCGAGTGCCGTAGCGATCGACTTAGGTGTAAAGTCGATGCCAAGGTCTATGCCTTGCTGATTGAGTAACTGGGCATGACGAATGTCAGAAGAGGTGAAGACGAAGCCTGAACCTGGATCGTTAATTGTGTAGAGTCCCACTTCACGTGCACCACTACCCCAATCTACTTGATAATCGTTCCAACAAGTGTTTTCGCTCTGTGTATTGTCAGTAGCATTGAGGTTATCTAACTTTTGAAGCGTATAACCCGTATAATCAACGTCGACATTCCAAGCAAAGCCCCAGATGTTGCCTTTTGGCTGTCCCGAAACGACACTCAGACCTTCTGTTCCCTCTTTTTCTGTTGCAAAGTTAGTAGATACGTACTGTCCGTCTTTGGTGAAGACTTGCACACCATTGCCGCTTTGTACAAAATAGAATTGAGTCTTATTGCTGGCATCAGTCTCTTCTGTTAAGCAAGTCGTGTTGTTTTTATAACTTGTACCCACACCGACATAATGCTTTGAACGCAGATTGATGATAGAATAAAGCACTGGATCGCTGGTACTAGTGGTATATACCACAGGCTGTGAGAGGTGGGTCAACTCCCAATATTCGTTATTTGAGTTGGTGCCGTAGCTGCCACTGGTGTAGTTGGTGGTTACATCGCCACCACCTGCTCCACCAGTTTCACCAGCCAACACGTCGTTACCCTTTTCATCATAGATTTTAAAGAGTTCGTTATTGTCTTTACCATAACTATTATAAGTACCCAACAAGAAAGTACCATCGGTACGAAGGTTGAATACGCTGCCTGAGTAATTACTTTCAATAGAAGCATAGTTGCTATCATTGACTTTAATATTCCATAGCGTTTGGCTAGATGAGGTGGTAGTGAGCGTAAGACCTTTCGTCCTTCCATTAACGCGATTGGCAGTATAGGCCATGCGTTGTCCACTCTCTGCATTGATAAACTCGTAGCTGCTACCATTCGCACGAATGTACCACCAACTATCGTCTGAATAGGTGGAAGTATAAAGATAGTACAACTCTGCAATAGAGTTGTGATTAGCACCTAATACTACCGAACCATAAGTATTGCTACCATTGTAGTACTTACAACTAAGGCGATATTTAGTTGTAGAATTGAAGGTGACACCTGCCCACGTCGCGCCATAGGCCACGAGGCAGAGTAACAGGAGTAAAACTCTTTTCATATATAGAGGTTTGTTAGATGTTTTTCTGATTGAATGTCAAACGATAAGTTTAGCGCGGTAAAATTACGAATAAATAAAATACCATATAAACAATAGTCCATTAATTTTTCAAGAATAGCCAAGTAGATAGGGTGTCCAGTTCTATGTTCCACTTTTTGATATTACAATATGAAGTCGTCTAAACTTTTATAAAGTTCTGAAGTCTCGAATTTAGCAAGAGCGGGCTGAATCCGAAACTTGAGTATTCTAATAATATTTTCTCTCTGTTTGCAACTTATATAACAAACCATAAATTGCAAGTCCAAGCGTTTTTTTCAATCCCAACTACAACTAAAAAGGCGGATGCCCAAGACTCTCCACCTTGCACATCCGCCTTTGCCTATACCCATTCTATGAAGCTACTTCTTCACTCCGTATATTTCATAATCCTTCTTTCGTCTTTCTACTATCGGAGGATTCTTCCCATCGTAGTACATATCAAACCATGTTGACGATTCTTTTGGTTTCATACTATCACTCAGCACATAATGTTTGCCGTCCAATGACCGTTGCTGTATGTAATAATGGTGTTGTCTATAAGCCGTCTTGATGAATACTTCTCTTGATCCCAAGAAGCAAATGTCATCGTACATCCTTATCTCTGCTTTTCTGTAAATTTCACCTTTGTTTCTTCCACGTCTCATATACACTCCACCAATCTTCAGGAAATCCATGAAACCGATGGTGACAAATTCTGGCTTACGGGTAAAGCATGTCATATTCTCCAAATATACCCAGTATTCCTTGCCTTGCTCCGTGAAATGAAGCAAGGCATTGTCCTGCAGCTCAGCAAATTCATACGTCTGTTCCGGCTTTTCCATTGGTTTGTACAGCTCTGTGCGTACAAGGTATTTGCCTTCTCTGTTTTGCACTACTCTTATACCGTATGCCTGAGGATATATCTTAGCATAACTGCCTAATGCCTCCCATTTGTCCAGCCAATGTCTTCGATAATATACTTGATAATTGTTTTTAGTAACGCAGGTGACTCTCAGATTGGCAGGTTCTTTATAGTCAGCTAACTGTGTTTTACCATCGATGTGGTCTATCTCTATTGCTGGTCTGAAAAACCTTATATATTGTTTCTTTTCCTTTTCAAATTGCTTGATCTCTTCTTCCCATGTGTTTCTCTTTTCTACTAATTCTTCTGCGGTCATAGGGTGTAACATAATATCCCAAGCCTTGCGCCATGCCACCCCTCCTTGCTCGTCTTCCCAAATCGAAAGTTCTTCGATTTTCTCCTTGAACCTGTATAGTCTGTTTGGCTCTGATGGCTGCACAAAGAAATTGCGGAACCGCAGCCCTTCGTCTGTCCCATTGTCCAACGCATTCCGCAACACGAAACAGTTCTCGTCCATCAGACGTGTCTTTACTCTCGGATAGAGGCGCAACCCGTCTGTAGTGGAAAACTCTAAAAAGCCATGTTTCTCGATTCTCGGTCGCTTGAAGTATCGCACACCATTACGCAAGTCCATCCAGGGACGTTCTCTGTCTATCTTCCGTCGAGAATACAGCCTGGCTATTCCGTATGCTTTCAGTTCTACCCTATTATATTCACAGGGTAGCACTTCCTTGCCGTCTTTATCCACAACACCCGACAGACCTTTCTTGTTGCCGACTATCTCGTAGCCGTAAGCTTCCTTCAAGTCCATACGTTGCCCCTCATGTGTCATCACGATGATTAACTCTGTTCGTGCGTCCGAAGTAATTCTCTCTTGTTCGTTGCAAATAGAATAGGCTACGCTATACGGTCCTTCCACTTCCTTTGTCAGAATGCCTTTACCAGCAACACGTCCCTCAAACATGGCTTGCCAGTCTCTGTCATCTGATGGTAAACCAAACAAACGGTACAGCCCGACATTGTCCAATATCAAGCAATACTTCTTACCCTCAAACACACGCATGCCACGTCCTACTTGCTGCAGATACTTTGCCAACGAAAGTGTGGGTCTCGCCAACTGAATAAACTCTACATCAGGACAGTCAAAGCCCTCTCCGAACAAATCAACGTTCACCAACACTTGTATGTTGGCTTTCTGTTTCAAAGAGACATTGCAAGGCTTACTATAAGAATCTCCTACACTTGTTTCCTTAAACCTTTCAATGATTGCCTTTCTTTCTTCAAGTGGTGTCTTGCTGCTTATCGCCACTGCATTTATGCCATGCTGTCTGTACGCTTCTGCTATATGTTCCGCATGAGCTATATCTATGGCGTAAGTGATGCCTTTCTTGTTTGCTGCATATCTCCTCACCGTATCGCAAAGCCTCTCGATGCTTGGCTGCACATTCAACTTCTCACTCATTTCTCTCAGCGAGAAGTCTCCGTCGGCACCTCGTTTCTTCAGCGAGTTCACCAAGCGCCAGTCCTCGCTGTCCTCTCTGATGGACATATAGTCGTACAGCGATAGCCACCCATCGGCTATAAACTTCTTTGCTGACCACGACTGCAGCAGCACGTCAAACAAATCGGTGAACCCTCGTCTGGTCAGCCGGCAGGGCGTGGCTGTCAGTCCCAGTTTCTTTGCCTCAGGATAAGCATCCATCACCTCCTTGTAGGTTTTCGCCACGGCATGATGTGCCTCATCGATTACTATCAATGATGGCATTTCCTCCATTCCTTGATAATGCCTCGACAACCATTGTATCGACATTACTTTTATGCGGGAATCATCCAATAAGAGAGAAGTGGTGGTGTCAGGAGTAGAGGAAGAACAGTTTAGCATGGTTTCAAGCGTTTCTCTTATCTGCTCTACCAATTCACGCCGATGCACTACAATCCACACACATGGATTTTTCACTCTTCGTTCTTCTCTCTTCACTTGCTCTGCCAGTAGCACGGTTTTTCCCGTACCTGTCGGCATCTGCACCATTACAGACTGACACGACTTGAACGCCGTGTCAATCTTCCCCATCATTTCTTTCTGGTAGTCGTAAAGTCGTATTTCCTTCATATCAACTTCGTCTCGGCAACCACATCGAGGGTATTTCTTTTCGAGTCTTTGAATTGGCATTGGTGATGTCTATCAGTATCAGATACCACTGATCCTTTCCTCGACGCTCTCCAGATATGTAGTAGACTTTATTGGGTTGGTCTCTTAGTATCATATACAGGTCCAAGAACTGGAAAATCCTATCATTTGCCACGCATTCCCGATGATGCATCGGTATGCCTGCCATATCTCTGTTTTTATAGAAATAATAGTTATAGCCAACTCTCAGCACGTCCATGAATCCCATCTTCTCTACCACCGGACGCTCATCAAATTCCTGCATGGTATACAGATTTACCCACGTGGTTTTGTCTTCTCCTGCAAACACAACCTCTGCTATATTGTCATCCGAGAGTTTTACGCTCTTCAATCCTTCCAGAATGATATGGTGGTCATTGTTGCTGATGGCATACTCTCCTGTCAGATAATGCTCACAGACGTATGTGTCCTTGCTGTTGTATTCCTTTCCTCTGTTCTTATTGATAGCATAATAGGCGTATGTCACAAGGCATTCTTCTCCATTGATGGTTTTATAGATGCTGTTGCTCTGCTGTTTGCGTTTTTCCCCAGTAATATATTCTCTTCCATAGGTTTTCACTTCCTGCATCGAGCCTTGTGCACTATCCATATAGAGATATTGCTCCTTGGTGCCTACTGCCAGTGGTGACCATGGGTCTTTTCGTCCTACGTATTCAATGGCTTCATTTTTATTGTTCAGCAGGTAGTACTTTGTTATGTCACCTTCTGTCTGACTGACTAACTGCCAGTTAAAACGCATATCATCGTAGGTCTTATATATCCCATGCATATTGTCACCAATACGGATATAATTCTCGTCCTTTAAATATCCAAACTTTATTTTCCGCATAATGTAATTAGATAATCGAAATAATCTAAAATGGCAGTTCTCTTCTTGGAACGCCATAGTCTGTACAACTCTCCATTTCATCTATCTCTTTCCATGCTTCATAAAGACTTCAAACAATGGAACAAATGCCATAGCAGCCTTTTTACCATCATTCTACGTATTCGGTCCTATCCAAGCCTTGTCGATTTCTTCACGCATGGTAGGAGTGAAACCGATAAAACTGTAGTTCTTCCATGACTTCACCGTGCGCATGGCAGCAGGATACTTGTTGGGATAATTATTCTTGATGTCTTGCAGCATATGTCCAAGTGTCTCTGCCATACACTTGGCATGCATATATCGTTCTTCATCTGTCTCACTGGCTGCATAGTCACAACAGTCCGTGTACCATTCTTCATGCGGAAGGTCACTCTCCACTACATATTTACGGCTGTCAATGGCTTCTGACCTATATGTCAAATAACGGATTAGTACGTCATGAGGCAATGCCTTCAGCTCTTCTACGACTTTCCGAATTTTCTTGTCTACAACCAAATCGTAATAATCGCCCTCAGCGTTGTAGACGAAATCGAATGGGTCTTGTGCATGTTTTAGAGTTTATTATATTTACACATCATGTTCACTAATAAATCGCATAGCCTCTTTTACGGTCAAAGGCTTAGCACCAACAACTTGCGGCTCGTATGTACAGCGCAATTCACCAATAAAATAGTTCAGAGAACTGTATTTGGCATCTGATTTCACTAATTTTTCAAGAGCTGACAAAACCTGAGTGAACTGATCTATGCTTTGACTTGCCATATTAAGTAATGTATTTTGTAAACGGGAGTACCAAGTGTTAAATGTGTCTGGCAAATTCCATGTTAACCGTAAAAGTTCAAGTATATCTTCTAAGTACTTAGTATCTGTGTACATAAACGAAGGTACATCACAAGCCTCCCATAAAGCCTTGTAGTCTTTTCTTGTCGCAGCCACGCATTTTTTTAAGGCTTGACCATCACCCAATCTGACGAGATATTTTATTGCTTTTGCTTTTTGTTCCTCATTGTAAACAGAAACGTTTCTTTTGATGGCTTCTATTGCCCAATCTTTATTTTTATCATCCTTGATTACTTTAGAAATAATATACAATTGAACGTCTGCAGGTAAGGAGTCATAGTTATTCATTAATAACGACAGACTTTCACTTTCGTTTGAACGATAAAAAAAGTCAGCGAGGTTGATGGGATATTTTACATTCATAATATGACGTAGAACATCTTCATATGACTTTCTTATGGAATAATATGCAACACTTCGAACCAACAAAATCAATGTGTCATAATCGATATTTTCCGTATTTTGCTTTAAAAGATTGACTATTTCGTTCTTTACCAATTCAAAACCACATTTTTGTACTGCATATGTTATGTAATCCGAATGTTCCTTATCCGTAGAAAGACCATAATCTAATTCTGCATATGGTATCAAGCGCAGAATAAATTCCTCTGGCATATCAAGTCTGTACTTGACTAATATTTTAGAACAGATTTTACATCCTGCATAATCCAGACGAAAGCGTTTTGAAGACAGAAGGTTACAAACAGATTTCTGAAGAACTTTTATCTGTTTCTCTGAAAGCGTATCATCATTATGAAATGTGTTTATAATAAACAACGCAAAATGGCATTTTGACTCCAGACTATCTAATATTGCCTTTTTGTCATATTCGTCTGAATTATTCAGATTGTAATGGGAAAGATATTGCCATAAGTATTCATTTATTTGTTCTTCCTCATCATCTTTTAATTGTAATCTCAGCTCTTTCCTATTTGTAACAGCATATTTATCCACAATACTTGAGATGTACTGATTGAATCTCTTTCTATCAAAAGCGACTTCTTTATCATGTCTATGTATACTCTCATAATCCAGAGGCTTAGGTATAGTTGCCAAATAATGAGCATATTTGGTTTTTATAAGAGTTTCAATTTCGTCACATAGCTCTTTTGAAGGGGCATTTCTTAAATAGAAGACAGTTGTTCTAAAATATTCGTCATCTCCCCATTCTTCTGCTATTGACGTTATGTCACCAGGGGTTAAACGAATAAATAGTTTAGCTTGGAGTTGCACATAGTCACGGTACGAGCCAGAGGTTTTGTGAATCATACGCAGTTCTTCAAATATAGTGCGAATCTCATCAATGTCACAATATGTAGACATAAAACCACTGAAAGCATTAAATATCTTTTTGCCATCTTGTCCGTAAAAGAAGGTATGTCGATTATCGTAAACTTTCAGCCATGCATTATCAACAAAATCTTTCAGATTTGGATGTTCGATTATAAGTTTTTCTGTATTTACTATCAACTGCGATAAAACTTTAATGGCTTCGTCATCATGATAGTTATAGTGCGTCTTATCTGCGATTGTAGGATAATATTGCCAAAGCTTGATTAGACTGACATATTGGGATACATTTCCCAATGCTGTGACAACATCGTCTCTATTGACCGAAACTTTGGCAGAGTCGCTTTTTCTTGCAAAGTCATGAATTTCAGAGTCGTTCTTAATTGCAAAGTCCACGAATTCATCATAGGAACTTGAGGCAACAATCAGTTTATAGATTGATTTCTTTAGAAGAACATGTTTTATTGATGACGTTAGCTCTATCAATCTCTTGATGTCATCCGTATTTGCAAATATTTCATTGCTAAATGGTATGTAGGGTGCTTCATACCATCTGCCGTCATTATCTCCGAACTCTTCTAATCGTTTGTAAGCTGAAGCCTTGTAAACCGCTTTTAAACCATTTCTGTTTATAATGTCAGGAGAGATAAACCAGAAAATGAATGACAACAAATAAAGATATGCTCCTAATTCAGCTTCATTGTCATACTCTTGTAAAAAGAAATCTAATGAGTCTTTATTTAAACAGAAGGCAGCAAGTTTCCGGTCAAAAGACCATCCGCAATCTGGACTACTGGATATGCGCTTATCCTTATATTCTAATAAAACTTTCTTAAAAACCTTATGGCAAAAAGAGGAGTCCAAACAATTTGTATCTATATTTAGCAACGCTTCCGCATGATTATCATAAGTCCAATCGAGCAGATATTCTTTTTTCGAACCATTTGACTGCACTGCCAAAAGCAACTCAAACGCATCAAGCCATTCTGGTTTAATACGATTGATGCCATTGTTTCGATAACTGATTAAACCAAGAATTGCATCTACATTAAGCATTGAAAGATATTTTGCAACATAATACAATTGAAAGGCATTCTTTTCGAACCGATAATATCCTCTGTCGTCTCTATGAAATAAAGTATAACCAAGGCAACATCTCATATCGTCTTCTGAGATGTCCATGTCTGCAATGTCTTCTATAGACAATTCTTTCTTTTCTGTAAATTGCATCACTAAGGCAATGCGTTGGAGAAGTTTTATTCCTCTTAGTCTTACATCTACCACAGAACCCAACTTTCGTTCATTGTCAGCAGTAAAACTTCTATCGATAAGGAATTCATAAATGGAAAGTCTGTCATTCGGAATTTTAGTATGCGTGCGATAACAATCCAGCAATCCGTTTAGATAGAAAGGTACATACACTAAAGAATACAGATTGTTCTCCTCTATTTGACGCAAAAAAGTCTCTTGGTTATCTATCCCACTTTGTTTAATTATACTTTTAACATCGTCAAAGCTTAAATCCTCAAGATATAAACGTTGGAAATCAGTTAAAATTTCGTTGTTAGCAATAAAGTTTCTTCTACATGTGATGACTATACGCAATTCTGGATATTTGCGTTGTAGGGTTGTTATCTCATTCAAAAATTTCTCTCGCAGTTCGTCACTGCTGATTTCATCATAACCATCTATGATGTAAACGATATGATTTGATTGCCAAAAATAAGGAATTCTTAATACTGGGTTATAGTTAAACATTTTGGCTTCAAAAAAGATAGGAAAGACATCTGACTCTTCCTCTTTTAGAAAAGAATACAACTTTCTTGCTTCATATGTTTTACCTGCTTGCCCAGCAGCTATGAGTAGCCATTGTTTGCTTTCAAAGCCTTTGGCTTTACCCATTACATATTCCTCTAATGTATATTCCTTATATTTATCTGGATTTATGAAACGTTCGACAAGATAAGAATCTTCTTTATTGGAATAAGCACTAATTCTTCTGGGATAGTATTGTTCGCCATCCTTAAAAAACAATGGGTCTTTACTTCCTTCAATGGCATTGCAAAACTCATCTACGTCATAATAGTTTTCACCCAACCAACTCTTTATTCGCCAATCGAGTTCTATGACACGTTCATGATTTAATGATTTTAATTTGGCACATAAAGTCTTAAAATCTACAACATCTGTAGCGCCGTCAAATTTGAAGTTCTCATCTTTATATGAACGAACTGTCTTGTTAGTTTTGTTGGAAATTATAAAGAACTTTAGCTTATAATGTTTAAGCTTTGCATTCTCTTTACACGATTCTAATGTATCATCTAACTTTTTTTTCGTCTGTTTGCTTGTTACTTGGACACAAACCTTATTGGTCAAATCTATAAGGTCTATTCCAGCGGCATTGCTCATATGTCTTTTGCCGTTGAAATTTTCCAACTTATAACCATAAACAGAGTTCATCAACATCAACACAAGATTCTCACATGCCACATTGATGTCATTTGTTCCCTGTGTATTGCTGATTTCTATATAATGAGATAAACATGAGAGCATTTTTTCAATATGCTCTACACTATCCCCATATGATGTCAATATTTTCATAAATACTACTTACTATAAATATCATGGCTTATTTCTAAACAGTTCTATTGGGCTCTTTTCGCAATGGTTGTACTATAGAGACACCATTCTTATAATCGTATTTAGCAGCTCCTGTCAAGCGATCAATATGTATTGTATTAAAACCATCTACAATGATGACTTCTCCTAACAAAGCGTAAAACAACATCTGATTTGTTTTTTTGAGATATTTATCAATCTCAGTTTTTTTGATAACTAAAGCTCTCATAGGATCTCCATGAATACATCGATTTATTGCAACAATCTGATGTTGAGAATCTCGAATAACTCCCCTTTCTGCTGTGTGCCAATTCATTTTTTTCATCATGTCAGGACAGGGCATATAAGCTGTAGACAAATAATCGTAATCCTCACCCATACCAGATGTATCCTCCTGAAGTTGGGCTGAGTATGCAATTTTGAAGCTGTGTCCGTCCTCATTATAATCTTCGTCTGATTCATCATCAAGCGTTTTATAAGAATTTGCCCAAGGATATTCATTCCACCTAAAATCAGTAGAACCATTACGTTCTGGCATCCATCTTCCATAGAAATTCTCCTTTGCCATCCATTTGGATATTTCTTTGTTCTTGGTTATTGGAACTAAAATAGGATTGTAATATACAAATCTTTCTCTCTTAGCTTTATCTACTTCTTCTTCAACATGAGAATATGCGTGTAAAGTAATCCATCCATCACCTTTATTATCGTTCATGGTTATATAAAGTTCTGTCATTGCTATCCCATTCTTAATAAAAGCGTCTTGATTCATATCAAGAGTATAAGTGGGATGAATAGCCTCAAACAAATCGTAACTAAGTTTACGTGCTATATTCTGTGGTGTAAGAGTTGGGTCGTAATTACTATGTTCTCTAACATACCAAGGGTAATTTACTTTTGCAAATCTTTTATTATGACTCCATTCGTTTATTATTATTAGACATCTATCACAAAGATAAGCATACACTTCATTTAAAGCAAGCCACTGGTATTTCTTACCAATTCTCTCAACACTATTTTCCATTTGGGTTTGGTATGGCACAGTTGCATCATATTCTCCTATTTCATCATTCCAATGATACTTATTCTTTATTATATAAGCAATGGCATTACAGATGAAAGAAAGAGTAACTGGTTTGTCTTTTTTCCAAAAGAATATACTTGAAGTGCTTTGGGTGTTAGTCCCTATAATATAGCGACTAAAGTCCCAATGATAAAGAGAATGATTTAGCCTCTTGCTTCCTCGTGAATTTCCAAAAAAGTCTTCTTTATCAAAGTCTTTATTTCCTACAAGACTTCGTAAATCTATGGGATAAAAATATGGAGGTTGCGCATCTTTCCAAACTGTACTATCAGTATTCAAGTGATAAGTATACTCAAATATTTTTAAAGTCCAATGGCGTACCATTAAGTCTTGTGGCGCTCGTTTACCAGAATAATGAATTTCGAATAAGTTTTTGGAAACATCATCAGATAATTTGGCATCATCTATTGTTGCAATGGCTCCATATACCGCCTCATATAGACCAATATGAATATAACTATCATCTACAGTTCGGAAAGAATTAATAATAGTAATAATCAAATCTTGATTTTCCGTTAATATGTTTTTTAATTTTCGTGCAACATAATTCCGAATTGCAGGATACGAGGACGTAAGCATCCATGTCTCAATCATTGCCAATGAACGGAATTCATCAATGGAACTAGGCTGTATCTTTTCTAAAAGTTCTATATAGTAGCCATAATTATAGAGTCCATTTACTTCTTTCGACCATTTCATGTCACGTTCATACATCTTCATAGCATTCAAACGTTTGTGCACGGAATCAAATAAGCCTTTAGCATAGAGTTCAAAATTCATCAATATCAGCTCTGGCTTATAAAAGTCAGTTTGATTCTCTAATATAGAGTCTATATATTCAGACTTTAATGTATTCTCTTCATCCCTTACATTTCGACAATGCAAACTACTAAGTAAAATACTTGTTAGTTCCCCATTTTGGAAGACTTTGCTTTCCCAGATTCTTTCATTTGGATTCCAAATACTTAAAAATGCTCTAAGAAAACAATATATTTTACCATCATCCAAATGATCTTGATCATTTCTTTTCATTATATGAAACAAATTAACCAAATAGACAAGTTTGTCCCCATCAGACATTCTTCTATCGTTTAAGCATCCAGCCTTGAGGTAGTCACCTAGGCTTTCATATTCAAAATCTACATAGTCAATATCATCCCTTGATGAGGTGTACTCTCTAAGTACATTTTGCGAAAGGCAATTAAAAAGTAAACTTTTAGACCAGGGACGGAAACGTAATATTCTTTGTGCTATCTTATATACCAATTGGCGAGGTACATTTCCACATTCATATTGCATAACTGATTGATTCGCTATCCACAATAACAATCTAGAAGTAATATTCTGCTTCGGGTCTTCATCTACAACCTTTGATACTTCGATATTTCTTTGATTAAGATATTTACGATATATAGGAATTCTCATAGCATTCCTCCGCTCATCCAGAGAGAGCATATTGTATGTCTCACAGAAGATTTTCATGAAGAGAGGGTTCTGAAACTCATCAATTTTTAAATACGGAGTATAGTTGTCACTTATCCCATATTTTTCAAAGAAATCCTTAAATGCTTGTTCGCGATTTTGGAATCCATCTATTTCGATTGGATACCATTTGCCTTTAAAAAGCAAGTTCAGCTGTTCGTCATCTGACATCGTTCTGATTGAAACAATCAATTTTAAACGATTGTAATGTGAGATTTGATCTTTTAGTTGCGGTAGAGCATACTTCCAAAAAGCCCTTCCTGCTCCTTCATTTATAGCATCAATAACAAATACAGCGTATCGACCTTCTGCATCAAGCCTTCGATTTAGTTCCTCTAAAGGTTTATCGTCACTCCAGTCCAAAGCCTTGCTTATTGTATTTATAGGATTATCATTTTCGCTAAAATCCATTCCTTGAAACAGATAAGTATGAACATATTGAGACAGTTCCTTTGCTTGATGATAGAGAAAATGAGATTTGCCACTTCCTGCGGTACCACGTAAATACATAAACTGCGTATTGTTGAAAAGGTGTATTCCTCGTTTTAATTTTGAAACCTCTTTGTTAATCTTCAATAACGATTCTCTTAAATAGGATGGGAGAAAGAAATAACCATCTTTTTTCTTCCACAAAAGGTCAATTAATTCATTTTCGAATTGTTCTGAAATCTTACCATCTTTCAAGTATTCTTTAAATCCTAAACGGCTGTTCACATCATTTTTATATATGCCTTCTAGCCTAGAAACCCATGTGCGGAAAGATATATAAATTTCTGACTCTATTTCGTCGAAACCAACACCAAAGAATGATTTGATTTCTGATTCAACTATAGTATTTTTTACATGAAGTCCTTTTTTGAATTTACCACAGACTTTTTCATATTGAGAAAGAGTAAAATCCCTTGCTTTTCCTAGTCCATATGTTGTTTCATCAAATAGTGCATCATCTACTAAGATCTTCTTACCAATAACTCTTTCCAAAGCATCAGTAAAAGAAGAAATTGATGCATAACCCAAAGTATTATACAATTGATCTGTCTGCAGACCTATTACCTTATTGAACGCATTTATAACAGGAGAACCAGAAAAACCTGAATAAGAGTAGAAGCCAAAGGAATCAATACGTGTAACCATTCTGTCAAATCCCTTTGATGCATCTTTTTTTTCACGCACATTCTTTACTTCAACAACGTAGTAATCTTCTCCATTACCTAGTTCTAATGGGAAACCTACAATACGACATTTTTGATTTTCCCTGAATTTTCCACCAACAACTTCTAACACATAGTCATCTGGGCATGAATAGTCTTTACACTCAAGAATCGCATAATCTGGTTCAACTTCATTATGTAACTTTTCACATGAATATATCTTATCTCCTATCTTAATTGATATTGGTACATCAGGAAAGGCTATGTGTGTACTAATTACATGACCTGCGGTTAGAATGTGCTTAGGAGATACAAAAAAGCCAGTACCCATAATTTCATTCCCACACAATACAGGTACAATGCTTACTCCTACATGTTGCTCAATACTCAAATTCATATTCGTTATTATTGTCTAATTCAAAACCATAGGTTGCAAGTAATGACATAGAATTAGATTGCGTTAACTGTTCAATTATTTCACCCTTAATTAAATGATTGTAATGAAGGTATGTAGAAATTTCTCTGTTGGAATTATTTATGATATACTTTGAAATAGCTTCAATATGGGGCCCTTCATCTTTTTTTCCTCCTGTCAGAAAATAGTGGTTACTTTTTATCTTCTTGGCAAATTCCTTGCTAGTATTAAACTTGCTACCATGATGAGCAATCTTTATCGCTTCAAAGAATAATACATCTTCATTTCCAGAGAGATTATTTATTATAGTGGATGAAACTGCATCCCCCATAAATAGAACTCTTTTGTTACCACACTCCCAAATAAATGCCAATGAAGCCTTATTTTCTACTGTCACTTTTTTTTCTTCTGCTTCTTTTGATGCATAATAAGCTAAATTCGTATCTGAGATTACAGGAATTGCATTTTTACGATTGTAAAAATTCTTATTTCGTAACTCATATATACGTGACATTAGCTCATAGTACATCTCTTGATTTTCGAATTCCTCAGTTAAAGGTGCTCTTCCTGTTCGTGATGCAAATTCAATCTTCAGTTTCTTAAACCACTCTTCAAGACCTTCTTGTGTAGGAGACAAAAAATGAAGCTGTCCCCAATTATTTCCTAAGGGAATTATTGTTCCTGATACAATCGGTTCTTTTCTCCATACTTTTTTTATTTGGGGGTGCCTATTGAGTTGGTAAATAAATGATGCCGCATTAGCTCCATTTGTTTTATGCTCTCCTTCACTATCTATTTGAGGAAGCAAGAACGGAACTTTTTCCAACTTGTCTTTCAGTTCTATTGGTATAGGAACAATATTTTCGCTTTGAGGCTGAAAACAATTAAAAAGAAGATGATTCACTGTCAAATCCTGTAGGTCCTGGTCTTTAAACATTTTTGTAAAACCATCAATATGGTCAGAATCTACATGTGTTATTATTAGATAATCAATTCTCTTGTTTAAAACATTGACAATATACCCTTTTATTTCATTTGTTAATATGTTACAATCAATCATTAGATGTAAAGACTGATTTGTCTGCTCATCACGTAAGATAAAAAATTCACAGTCTCCTGCTCCTGACTCGAATGTTTTTATTGTTGCTTTCATTACTGTTTATTAAGGCTGTAATTTTAGTTATTATGCAGAACTAAAGGTATTAGCCGTAGTTTGTGCTTTTTGTTTTGACACTTGTTGCAATGTATTTTATATATCCATGTCCTTCATAACTTTCTCCACCTCTTCCAAAGGCACATTCAGCATACGCGACACATAGAGCGGAGTAATGACATCCATGCTACCCGATTGGCGTTCCATGCCAATCAGATACTCGATGTTCTTTTTCAAATCGCCAAGGCTATTTGAGAATGTGGCTGAAGCCTGTTCTTTGTTTTCCGCTTCCTTTGCTTTAAAAGCATCAAACGTCTCACTGCCATCCTCACCATATTTTCCGTCCTTTGATTCGTATATAACCGAAGGTTCCAATACCTCAACAGTATGCCATGCACCTTGTGGTACAACACAACCATAATTACCAATGGTAGGGTCAAGATGAATACGCTCTATCTCGTTTCCGTTTTCATCACAGATAACCTCCACAATCTTACCGCACAAGAGGAAAACATTCTCCGTACTTTGTGGATGCCTATGGATAGGAACAACGCTTCCTGGCAGCAGGGCATTCAGCATACGTTGCGAATTATCATTAGTAGATGTTCGCAAATCCAAATTCTGACGTAAGCGAGGGTTAACAATAGCTTGCTCAAAGAGCTTACCTAAAAAGTTTTTATTAATTTCCATAATTGTTGTAAACAAACAAAACATGAACCCCATAAATTATACGAAAGACGTTCATATAATCGATGAAATTCATGTCTTGAAATCTGTAAATGTTACTTCTTTAGTGAATTAAGATATTCCTCATGTAAGTGATAATATTTCTTCATGAACAAAACATAGGCGATAGCCAATACAGCCAATGCTCCAATCAAATACATCCAATGGCCAAGCGCAGTATTAGGACATAGATAAACAAATCCCAATGATACAGCTAACTGCATAGCCATATATAGTAGCGTAACCTTTACATGTCCAATCTTCAACTCGTTCGCCATTATCTGATAGGCATGCTTTCTATGAGCCTCTCCTAAATTCTCATGCAACATGATACGATGTATGATAGTCAAACAACCATCCACACCATATACTAATAAGAATATCAGCCATGTTATATCTTCTGTCTTAATAATCACATTTCCAAGCAAGAACAGCATGATGAACGCAATACCTATCGAACCCACATCGCCAGCAAAGCACTTAGCCTTACCCTTCGGTCGGAAATTAAATATACAAAACACTATTGCTGCAATAATCGTTGTAACGATCAGCGATTGCGCCACAAACTTATCGTCAGTATTTAAAGCTACTAATGGAAGTAAAACAGCTAATGAATATCCTGCCGTTATTCCATTTATTCCATCCATAAAGTTAATCACATTCGTAGCTCCTACATAAACAATCAGTGCTACCAATACTATCCACCACATATCCCAATGCAGAATGTCTAATTGATAGAAAGCCATAGCAGCTGCTGCAAATTGAGCCACCAACCTCACCGAGTCAGGTAAAGACCGAATATCATCCACAAAGCTAACCCCAGCCACAAGCGTCAGTCCAGCTAAGAACCATGGATATTCAAAACCGAAGAATGCGCTCCATACCCAAGCTCCAATCAGGAAGATAATGCCACCGCCTCTTAACACTATCGTTGAGTGCGATGACCTTTGGTTGGGCTTGTCAATTATGTTATACTTATCCGCAATGCGGAAATACACGAGTTCTGCTATAAGTAGCAGAACGAAAATAAGAATATAAGTGATCATTGTTTATTTTATTAGGATAGTTATATCTTCGGCTCCTTCTCCACCCAATTACTCCAAACCGAGCTTATCAGCTCTATCTCCATCGACCGTTGCGAGAAATACTTGTATTTCCAGCGCATGCCCAACATGTTTTTAACCATTTGTACGTGAGCCTTCAGACTGTTTCCGTACTTTATGGCATTGTCGGCAATGCTGTAGCAATCGTCAAGGAGCATACTGTCTTGAATCTGCAACATAACATCACCATTCAACCACGGAGCCTTAACCCCACATACCACGTATGCCAGACGTGTCATTGATTCGGCAAAAGGTTTAAGGTCATTCTTATCACATTCATTCCAAAATTCAGAATCAAAACAATCTGCACTTTTAAGTATCATTGCCCAGTCACAGATATACCGCAACGTGATACCCTCACGCAAGAAATGTCTATGACAATGTTGCAGGAAATAAAGGGTATTAAATCTGTCACACGGCATTTCCAAATATGAACCGTCAATATCTACAGTCGGTTCATTCTCAAGCAACGAACGAAGATAAGCCTCAAAACACTTACGCTGCTTCTTTCCTCTTACTGTAGTGCAAATCTTATGATTCTCTACAAAAACATCCTTATACAAGAAAGTAGAATGACGATAGTCTTCTCTATTTACAACTATCCCCATACGCTCCATCTCACGATTGCCATCCTCATATCTTCCACACAAATAGCAATCCATATCCGAAGCCAGACGTTGCATAGGTTTAGGATAATATTGGGAAAAGGCAAACCCTTTCAACACTAATGTTCGTATACCAGTCCCGTGCCAAACAGACGCAAGTTCTTTGCTTGACTCCAACTGCTTAGTATACCTTTTTTCAATAGACATTGCCAAGGCATACCATTGCAGTTTTGTCTTTACATCCAGCCCAACAGGAGTAAAGTCCGTCTTATTCATCAAGGTCTGCAGTCCATCCATAGCGATGGCTGCAACACCTTGCATCTTGGCATAGTCATAGAGAACATTCCAATCCACTGATTCAGGAAACGCCATAGACACCTCCCCTGTCAATGCCATTCGAATCAGTCCATACAGAGCCTCTTTAGTTTTATCCATCAGAGTTTGATACGTTTCAAAGAATCCTTAAACGACACAAGCTGATATTCAAAGTCGTACGTTGTCAAATCCTGCTCATAGTATTGGTTGGCAAACATCTTGCACAGAGGAGTCAAGAAGAAAGAGCCGAACCATACCAACGGATTGAACAAACGTGTACACCACAGAGTGTGACCGTTAGCCTTGGCATAATAGCGCACAATCTCTACTGTATCAGCATACTCCTTGTTCTGCAGATGGAAAGTTCCAGCCAGTTGTCGGTCGATAACCTGCTTCACAAATTCACACAGATTGTCAATATACAACATAGATCGTTTGTTATGCCACAGAGGGAATATCGGTGTTTTCAATGCCAAACGAGCCAAACGTTGGAAGTTGCCTTTACCATTAGAACCATAAATCATACAAGGACGAAGGTTTACTACCTTGAAATCGTCCGAAGCCAATTCGTTCAGTCCCTTCTCAGCCTGCAACTTCGAGTCACCATAGAAGTCATTCGGATTGGGCTTGGTGTTTTTGCCAATAATGGTTCCCGCCAACGACTTGCTTGCATGATATACTATTTGCGAACTCATAAACACAAACTGTTTCACACCCGATGCTTTTGCATGTTTTGCAATCTCCACAGTCAGGTCACGGTTCACCTTATAATATAATGGAGCCATCTCAGGCTTTGGGTCAACATGAGCAATGCCTGCCACATGAAACACCACATCATACTGCGTAAAGTCAGCCTTCTTCCAGGCATCATTCATAGTGTCTACCGTATCAACCTTATACTCATTATTATTGCGAAGCAACCACGCTTCTACCGAAGTGCCAATAAAACTATTGGCACCAGTTATCAATATCTTCTTCATCAACTTATCAGTTTTAGTACAGTTTTTCTATTTCTTTCCAAATCATGTGGCAGTCATAATTCTCAACCACCCATTTTCTCCCTTCCCTTCCATCAATAGCGTTATAAATACGCACGAGGTCAATCTTTGCAGCCAAGTCATCAGCATCATTATCAACAAACAAGCCCGTAGTGCCATCCACTATTGAGTCGCAACACCCCGTCACACGAGTGGTAATAACAGGTTTCTCCATAGCCTGCGCCTCAAGCACACCTGTAGGGAACCCCTCGCGATACGAAGCCAACACATACACATCCATCAAGGCATAATAATACTCCATGCCACCATTAATAAAACCTGTGTATATAATGCGAGGATCATTCTCGATGCGTTTCTTCACATCATCAGGCAGAGCGTCACGCTTTTCAAACATACCCACCAACAATAGCTTGCAGTTGTCAGCATGCTTTAGTTTATCAAAAGCTCGCACCAGCTCTATGATACCCTTATCGCGCACCATACGACCTGAATAACCAATAACGAAATCATCATCCTTTATGCCATACTTCGCTTTCAGTTCATTTAGTCGTGCCTTGTCAATGTTTGCAGGATTAAAGTGTCCCTGCGTATCAATACCATTACATGTGCCCTTGCTCAATATCATCTGCTTCTCAGCAGGAGCGAGCCTGTCCTCTATACTCCGCTTAAGCACCGATGGACTTACGCAAACAATCTGTGTAGCACAAGCCGATGCAATACGGTCTACAGTCTTTAGTATACTACGTTTCAATCCATGATTCGTTTCATAAACCAGACCATGTCGGAAGTATATACGCTTTGGCACCCTGCACAGCCATCCAGCAATCATCGCAAGCAACGCACCCTTAGGCGTATGCCCTACAACGATATCAATCTTCTTTCTGCGTATAAACTTGCAGATGTTCCATATACTTGCCAAGTCTTGCTTTATTGAAATACTCCTGTTCACCGGAGTCTCAATATAGTCGAAGCCTTGCTTCTTGGCATAATCAGCCAGATACTCACTTGGGCTACAGACAACATTCATCTTATAGCCACGTTCCTTGAAATACGTAAACTGGTCTCCGATAAAATAAGGGAGAACAAAGTAGATGTTTACTACGTGAAGGATATTCATCTTTTTAATTGGCTAAAAATTAATCTAAAATTCTATTCTATAATACCTCGCCCCTTAAACTCAATAAACCTTGAGTTGAAAAGTCTTTCAGGCACTTTCATTTTCATAAGTTCAAAAAAGTCTTTATCATGCGTTGTGATCACAATCTGTTTGTCAAGTGAGAACGCTACGTTTCTAAGCAAATCAATCATTGACAGTATATTAATGTCATCAAGAGCCTGTACAGGGTCATCAATAAATATACATCCTAAATTCTCTTTTTTGTCTGTCTTTGCAAAGAGAGCCTTTGCCATAAAAATACAGAAAGATAGTATGTTTATTTGTGCAGTACTGAAATATAGATTCGGCACAATACTGTCATGGCCTTCTTTCTCTGAATACATCAACACATTTAGTCTTGGATCCTTAAGACTAAAATCACATTCAAAACTTATCTTTTTGTATTCAGGATGAGGGTCTATGGTATTATATAGCTTATTGATAATGTCCAATTTGAAGAAGCCATTTACAAAATCTTTAAGGTATTTTTCCAACCTTGTTTTTTCTTGATCTACAATTTCCTTATTTTTTATATCCTTTTGTCGTTTAATTTCAAGAACATCATACTGCTTCTTGAAATTTTCATTCTCAGAATATTTACCAACAATACCAATTATTCTGATATATTCCTTGACTACTTCCAGTTTATCATTCAAGTCGCTCCGCCGTTCATGTGATTTCCTTATAGCTTCTTGATATACTGTATTAATCTGCTCGCTATCCATTGGCAGAGATATAGATTCCATTAGGCACTTTGTCTTCAAGAAATTATATGTTTCCGTCAACATTTCTTTCACTTTTGTATATTCTGAGCTAAACGATATCTGTCTTTGTTGTAGTGATATTACCTTCGCTTCTTCAACACCTTCTTCCTTTAACTTTGAAATCTCGGCATTGGCATCTTCAATTTCTTTTTTCCATTTAACTGTTTCAGCAAGAACCTCATCTTTCTGTTTTTTCCAATCATCTAATTTGTATTGTAAAACATTATCAGTTCCTGCAGTATGTAGATATTGCGTATAGAATGTGTCAGCATTTAATTGTGCAATCGTCTTATCGCATTTCTTTATATCATCATACAATTTGTCAATTGCTCCTATCAGTTTAGCCAATTCTGTTTTATTATGGCCAAGTCGTGATTTTATATTATTCAACTCACAGTTTATATTCTGATTGGCGTTTTTATATTTATTGCGCACTTCATCCTCTGTGCAATCCTTAAAATCTGAGAATCTTTCAGTGAATGTAGCCTCGTTTTTTGTTTTTTCCGATAACGATTGTTTGAGTTGATTATTTATATTCTCCCTATCCTTTTTTACCTTAGCTATCTCTTCAACAGTTTTGTTTATATTTTCTTCAACTTCATCAGTTAACTTACTAAGCCGATTGCGTAATTCATGCTCAATATCCTCAACATCCTTCCTTGCTCTATTCCTTTTCTCAATATCTTCTTTCAGCGATGATGACAAAACAGTATTTTCAGATATCGCAACCAGAAGATTTTCATGTTGCTCATAATCAAAGCCACACAGAGGACATTTACTGCCTTTTATATGTTCCACAATGCTTTGAGATGAAACGAGAAGATTTTGTAAAATGTCGTTCAATCTTGATTCTTCTTCCACTTTATTCTCTATGTCTATCAAGGCTTTGTTGGCAGAATCAAAATTTCCTCTTATCTCAAAGAGTTTGCGTGTCTCTTCCTCATACAAGTTAGGAATTACAATAAACTCTTTTTTTCGTAAACCTGTTACAAACCTTAATAATGCCGAATGTCTTTGTTCAAGTTTACTTATACTTTCATCTACTGTATTTAATCGTTTTTGATTCAACAAAACACTATCAGCATTCGCTTTATGTTGAATAGACAATGCTACATATTCCTTATAACTTTCATGTAGGCTAAGTAGTTTCTTGTCATTTTGCTCTTTATTACTCTGTAGTTTGGCAATTTCTTCATATAGCTGTGCTATCGCTTTTTTTATATTAGCTATTTCTGCTTCATTTTTTGCTTTGTTTTGAATAAAGCCTTGTTTCTTTTTTTTTAGCAACAACTATTTTATTCAGTATCGTCTGAAACTTATTATTTTGGTCTATAAGAAAAATAAAGGTATCTAAAGTCTTTAAGCTGTTTTCCAATGAATTTCCATATTGTCCTACTTGGTGTTTTAAATCTTTTAGATGTTCTATTTTCGTTAATTCTACAGCAATACTATCTATTGCAGATTTAAGGCTTTTCTGTTTTTCTATCCATTCAGGTATATCATCTATTTTCAAGACTCTATTATCACCAAATTGCATCTTGTCAAGATTTGATATAATATCATCTACCTTTTTTTCGTCTTCCAACAAACTTGAGTAAATGGAATCAGCCTCAACTTTCATGCTTGGGCAGGCATTCATATCCGAAGAAATTTTTCTTACATCAATGTTTTTAACCTTTAATTTCTCTACTATTTCTTTCAACAAATCCATAACATTGGCATCAATACTCTTGTCAATGTTTTTACTAATTTGTTTCAAGTCTTTTGATACCTTATCAATTTCTATTTTCATTCCTCTTGAGGCTTTACCCAACGATTGGTAATAATCCAAAAGAGAGCGGGTTTCCTCAAAGTTTTGCATAAATATTTTAAACCTTTCAGTAGAACTTTTTGAAGAAAGAAATTCCGACAACCAGTCTTGTGAAAGGATTGCATCTCTAAAATAGCCATTCTCTATATGGTTTGACTTAAGCATTGAACATTCATCTGCTGGCTTACAAATAGTCCATACTTCTTGAGAATCCTCAAACGTCATTTTAATGTCTATAGATTCATTAGGCAAATCCTTATTATGTATAAACGTAGACGCACCATGTTTTTGGTCAATCGTAAAATTTTCCTTGAAGTTACTCTTTACCCTTTGTATTGACTTTGTCATACAAAACTCCATTGCATCAAAAAATGAAGTCTTGCCAAAACCATTTGGAGCATATATAGCAACAAAGTTTGCTGCCTTATTAGAATCTTTCCTTGCTGTTAGATTTACAGTCGCTTTATCAAACAAGCGGAAGGCCTTTATTTCTACTTTTTTTATCTTCATTTTTTCGCCAACTTTAGAGCGTCTTTGTCTTTTTCAAAATTATGCTTATGTTCTTCACCAACAAGCTCTCCGATATCATACTTTATGTACGAAGAGATAAGAGCATCATAGTTACCGTCTGCAAATTCATCACGATTAATTATTAATTTGCGTGAAGAAACTGTATCATGCTCTATTTTATATTTCAGCGAACGATCTATCTTACTCTTGTCTTCCACCACATAAAACAAATAGAAATTCCAACGTTCAAAATCATCTAAATTCCTCATTTGCCATTCTGATGCCAATTCATCCCGTATGTCGATCCATCTATTACGCAAAGCGTCTTTGCTCATACATTCTGTAACACACAGTAATACATTCACACCAATGTCAAAAATATCAAGTTCTTTTATTTCCATTTCCCTCTTTATTTATTTTTGCCACAAGTACATCTCGGTAATGTTTCAACGATACATCAGGCTCACTTTCATCCAAAATATGATATACACCTTTTCTAAAAATCTTACTGTTGATTATTGTTAGTGTACTCAACAACTGTCGTTTATGCCTTGAAATATCCATTTCTTTGAAAACACCAGCCTCTGAAATGTTAGGAATACGATTATCAATAACACAGGCATTAAAAGTTTTGGGTTCTGCCATACCTCCTACAACCAACTTAGCTCCTTTATTCATTCCACATAATAGTTTATAATCAAGTTCTTTACGAACATCATAAAAGTCAAATTGCTTTTGACTGAATACGAAATGAAATTTATCGAAAACTGAAATAATGAATTCTTCTTGTTGTTCTTCTATATCAAGTATAATAAACATAGCTATTATGAACTCAGTAAAGTCAATCCAAAAATCCCGGCTTAATTCATAGATTTCCAAACTTTCATCCAAACGTCCATTTTCTTTCAGAATTCCAATAATCTTTAAAGGAGACAAATATTCTATTTTTGACTTGTACACACTAATATCATATAATAAAAGCTCTGCATTTTCTTGAATATAGCAATCGTCAAAGTTGAAGACTAAACTTGTCAACTCTACAAAGTTATCCAAGTTAAACTCCATGATTGGTGACCACCCTGCTTCTTGTAGCAGTTCTTTATAACACGCTATTGGTATGAAACACGCCTTTCCTAAGCATTCATTCCCATCAATGTTCGACGACTGTTTATGAATACCTACTAGGTGATAATTCTCGTCAAAAATTCCACCACCAGACATTCCTTCTAATTCATCCTTATTCACCAGATTATCATATTCGTATTCGATAAGACATTCGTTTACATAACCATTATAGTTTTTAATATTAAGAACCATCGTTAGGCTTACAGCTTCATTATAGCGAGCCTTAGGGAAGCCTACATGAATATTGGCACTATCACAATAAGTGTTTAGTCTTAGAAATTCGATATTCTCAAAACCCTTAGCATCGATCTTTATTATTGCTATATCCTTGTCTTTACAATAGATAGGACTTTCAATGACGTTTATTTTATCAGCATTTAGAGAACTACCTATTTCAAATTTAAACTTCAAATCTTTGATTTTCCCATCATTATCAAATAAAACATGATAATTTGTAAGAATGTAAATAAAAGATTTATCCAGTGGTCTTACTATCACTCCACTGCCATTACAAACCCTTACTGTATGTACCTTACGAATGGTGTCTATTTTCATATTTTCAGATTATACCGACTCTGTTCTCCAAATCAGGATAGTCAATATAGTCCTGTTTATTGAACATTACTCTTTTTCGAGATTCATAGTTAAATAGAATACAAGAATCTGTCTTGTCCACAATTTGTGCCAAGACTTCCTTATCTGGATGTCCAAATCTTTTCCCATCACTTGACACAATATAATACGTTGAGTGAATCAGATCTAATAGATTTGGATGAAAATTATTTTTACTGCCATGGTGCGACAATTTCACAAGATCGAACATCAACCTGCCAAACTCATCATTATGGAATACCTTTAGTCCACTCACAAAATCATCATACTCAGCATCTCCAAGCATAAGCATTTTATTACCGTCCCAAGTTTCCAATTCAAAAGCGATTGAAGCCTTATTCTCATCAGAAAGATTTGCCATCATCCATTCTTGCTTTATAAGTTCTTTGATGTTGGGCAATTGCGTTTCGTCAACATCAGCAGCATTATCCAATGAATCAGCTATTTTTTGAGCAATAACATTTCTATAATCAGTTTTCGGAGTAAGCACATGTATCGTACAAAAGTCATTAGTGTGCACAACACCTTTTACTATGTCATTTTTGTATTCAACGCCATTGTCTCTTAGTTTTGTTACTATAGATATGGCATTAGATGCAGAATTATTCAAACTTTTTATATTATCAACCTGAATGTCATCATTCATCCAAACCTGTTTCACAAAGTTGCTATCAGGAAAATCCATTTCAAACCACTTACATATACCAGCAATGTGATCGTCATCAATATGAGTGACAACAAGCAGATCAACACATCTTCCTTCTTCTTTCAGTTTGTCAAGCAACAGTTTCAAAGGACCTTTTTGTCTTTTCTTATTTTTTGCATCAAAATAAGTCTTCGCTAATCCTCCGTCTATAAGAATGTTATACTCTCTTCTGTCACGCATTAAGGACAGGAAAATACTGTCTCCATAGCCAGCAGGAAGTACTTCTATTGAATGATTTCCTATTTTCATTGTATTTGCAAATATTATTTTCGGGAAGCAATAAATAAGGTATTTACTCTATTATACTCCATCAGATACTTATCAGCCATTGTTTCAATAGTATATATACTTGCGCGTTTATAGCCATTCTCTACCAACGACTGATATTGTTTCTTGTCCTTAAGTACGCTTGAAATTGCATCAGCAAGTTGCTGTGCATTTTCATGTTCAAATAATAATCCAGCTCCTTCAACCACACCTGACAAACCATCAACATTACTTGCAATTACAGGTTTTCCTGCAGCCATAGCCTCCACAGCAGCAAGTCCGAAACCTTCAATATGACTTGATTGAACCACAATATCTGATGCCTTAAGAAGATTAGGTACATCATTACGTAGTCCTAGAAGGTGTACTCTTTCTGCAACGTCTAATGTGTTTGCTAAGTCTTGTAGTTTTTCAAGGGTTTCTCCATATCCTGCAAGCCAAAGCTCCACATCATCAGCTAACAAAGGCATTGCTTTAATAATAGTAGCTTGGTCTTTTTGATAACTATACCGTCCTACCATCAAAACAATTTTATTGCTTCCTTTCAACACCAAACCTTCTTTACTTACTGGCTGTGCGTTTTTATATACAGAAATGTCTATGCCATTAGGAACTACACACATTCTGTTATTGCACGAAGGTGCAACCAACAATACATTCTGCTTTGCAGCTTCCGAAATACATATAATGGAATCATATCTGCTATACATCCATTTCTCTACAGGCTTAAACCACCATGTACGATGATGACTTGTTGTAGTATGTTCAGTTGTGCAAAACTTTGCTTTTCTGAACACACTTACTAAAGCACCATACAATTGTGGTGCTGTATTGTGTGTATGTACAATATCAAAACCCTTAGTGAGTTTAAATAATTTCCATATGTTTGACGGATTGTAGACACTACCACAATCCGCAAACACATGTATTTTTATACCCACTGCTTCAATTTTTTCAAAAAATGGGGTTCTGTTACCTACAAATAGAGCAAGCTCTACAGTATTCCCTTTTGCCAAAAAAGGAAGCAAATCTACAAGTAATTTCTCTGCGCCGCCAGTCTCAAGATTGGTTATTACATGTAATATTCTCATTTTTTATTTATATATTTCTCTACAGGATAAACAATATATTTAGCAGAAGGAGAACAATCACGTCTTATTATCTGACCAGGATTACCTATAACAATAGAATTATCTGGAACATCAAAGTTTACAAATGCATTAGGAGCAATTAAAACATTATTACCAATCTTTACGCCCCCAACTACGACGGAATTAGCATTCATAACTACATTATCGCCTATTGTAGGTACTCCTTTTCGTTTGCCTAAAGAATTACCTACGGCACATCCATGACTTATTGCAAAATTACGACCAATTTTGGACTCTGGATTTATTACAATTGTTCCCCAGTGACCAAATTTAAGGCCTTCTTGCTATAGAGGTTTGGTAAGGAATCTGTATACTTGTATAATACATCATAAGGCGTAAAACAATAATCCAAAACACTTTTGTTATAGGATTTGATGCATTCTGTGCATGACGTAAACAGTAGCTATATTGAAATCCTGGAGTTACTAATAAATAACGTAATTGTGTTTTTATGTTATGACACTTATGACCTTCGTAGCGAAATAAGTCTTTCTTGTTATATTCTTTCATTGCAATTTGAATTTTCTGATTTCTTTTCTTTGTTTTGATTGATTAGCCCTTGAAGGAAGATACATACCAAAGCGTCCAAACTTCAAGCGAGCCATAGACCCCCAACGAGGTACAGACAGAGGATTAGTCTTAGAGGTTATTATTCCTGGGTCAACAGAGAATGCCATGTTTATTCCTGCTTCCTTAGCAATTTGTTCGTCACGCACAGAATAGTCTACATTTTCGATTCCGTTTGGATAAGCAAAACTTGTAACTTTCTTGTCAAGTATCTCAGACAATTTATCGACAGACTCAACAATTTCCTTGCGTGCTCTAATATCATCCTCCGCCTTTAATATAGGATGAATCATTGTATGTGCACCAACTTCTACAAGTCCTGAGTGTTGTAATTCAAGTACCTCTTCAGTATTCATAAACCCTCTTGGAATTTTTATTTCGGGATGTGTACTTAAATACTCATCAAGGACATCATAAACCTCATCAATCAATATTTCCTTTAGAATCAACTCTACAGGATATTTTCGTACGTCTTCAGCAAAATATCCTCTACGTATTAGAATATTCTTTATTTCATTCTCATTGCAGAAGCGTAATGTATAATACCAAAAATTCATACCCGTTTCCATTACATGAGGAGAGACAAAAATGGTAAATGGCACATTATGCTTCTTCATAACTGGATAAATTACATCATACGTCGAACGCCATCCATCATCAACACTCAACATACAAGCATTCTTCAAAGTCTTGCCATTATAGATATGGTCTCTTAACTCGTTTATAGAAACAAGATTATATCTGCTCTTAAACCACAAGAGCGTTTGTTCAAACTGCTTTTGCGATTTCTCGTCGTGTAAGTAATAAGCAAAGTTCATATTAAATAGCATTTATAAATTTGTATAGAAAAGGCTTTATATCATGTTTGTCAAATATTGCAAAAGCATCAGCTTTATGAAAATCCCTTAACATATCAATCATATTCTGTCGGTAATATTTGAGATAACTTATTTCAACAAGCATATTCTTTTTTTGTAGCTTATTGTATATTGAGACAATACCGTTAGTCATTTCATTCACCCAATTCACTGCAATATTACAACCTGCATTTGTCCAACAAAACAAACAACCATCATTTCTAAGATTTATTTCAGTAAAATATGCTTTATCCCCTGAAATCATAAACTCTAACGAATATAATCCCTCATAATCCATTGATTCAAGAAAAGTATTCACCTTGGAAAGTTCAATACCATTTGGAATATCTGGAGTAGTTTCAGCTGTGACCAACATTCCCATATTGTTTATGTCCTTACAGCACTTATGTTTGTGTAGTCCACCAACGATATGGTTCTTTCCTGTGTTTCTGCAACGAGCACCGATAATCAAAAACTCATAATCTACCTTTATAAATTCTTGTACGATGACTGGAATATCCCGTTTTGACATATCATTGAGTACATCTCTAAGATTGCTAATGTCTTTGCTAATTCGGAAATCGTCTTTTGAAGCATGGCTACTCATTGATGGCTTAACAACACAAGGAAAAGGAATTTCTTGTTTGTCTATATTAAAAGCGACTTTGCTATTGACAAACATACTAAACGGCTGCATTAGTCCACATTTCTTTGCTTCGTCAAGCATACGTTCCTTGTTCATCCATTTTGAAATACCATTTTGCTCGCCTCCACAATTTGCTATTATAAAATGTTTTGACAACTCATTATAATGCTTATCTAATAGTTCTGCAGATTGGTCGGATGCCGTTATAATTGGTATTCTGACATTGTTTTCTTTTACCTTAGAAACCAAAATATCTATTACCTTATTTTCATTATCAACAACATAACAGTCATTTATATATTTAGAATGTGCAACAAATGACTTGTTGTTTGCAGCAACAACAAATAAAACAATATGATAGCCTTCCTTACCAAATGCGCGAACCAGACCTAACGTATTGTGATGGTCACCACCGATGATAATTACTTTTTGCATATCTCAGGATATTTTTTACAATCTAATTTATAAAACAACCAACCAATGGGCATTGCCCATAAAGCAATTTTAGATTTGTCCTTTTTATCATGACAATGGAATCTAAATCGCCAATAGTTTATCGCGTCTTTAATCTTAACTGAAATTGGTACTTTTGAATGAAATTCTATAGCATAAGTGTAAGAAGATGCCAATGGGCTTTTAATTCTTACTTGATCAATATGGGTTGTCAATCCATCTTCCAAATATTCACAAATATAAATACCCTTATTGAAGAAATACAAGTCATATTTCATTGCTATAGCTATCCATACACATCCTTCAGGACAGAATTTTTCACCTACATACTCAGGAAAAGGGAAATCTTGTAATACAGATGTTTTATAGACTTCTGCCAGATCCCCATTTATTTTATACTTATAACGAAAATCAAAGCGTGAACATTTTATTTCTTCAAAATAAGCATTTCCGCCCACTCTTTTACCGTCTGGGTATATTCTCATTCCAACTATACCACAACATTTGGGGTCAGACATTATTTTATCGCCATACATTTGCACAGAACTAATTGCATCAAGAGTCAGTTTATCATCACTATCAACAATAAAGAACAGTTCTCCTTTCGCTTCTTTAACTCCACGATTGATAGCTCTATGCTTTCCACCATTAGATTGCTTAAAGTAACGAATCGGAAAAGAGCTTTCTTCTGCTTGCCATTGTTCGAATAACTCGCTTGTGTTATCAGTTGATCCGTCATCAACTACAAGCCATTCGAAATCTTTGCAAGTCTGTTCTTGCAGACTAAGGTACAAATCGGTCAGACGATACGCCCGATTGTAAGTAGGTGTGAATATTGTAATCATAAATTATTGAAGGAAATATATGTTAGGGTTAAACAACCATGTTCTATAGTACATAAAATGACCATTATCGAACTGAATCATATACTTTAGAAAGCCAGATAAACAAAGCAGCACAAATACAGAAAAAATAATTTTACGATTCTTTGATACAGCATATACATAATAGATCAATATTGCATAAGACGGATAAAGATATGGCAATTCACGCACTAAAATCTCAGTAGATCTGAATAATGTCACAATTGGTAGAACGATAATAAACATCATAATAACAAAGTCTGCATGTTGAAATCTTTGCTTTATTTTATCATAGTTTCTAACCATAAAAATGTATAACAAAAAGTATTCTATGGTATATAGAATATTTAAACCTGCACCTCCTGAGTAACCAGCTGCTTTGTCTTCTAATTGCGACAAACCAAGTATACTTACCACAAAATTTAGTGATGTCCCTGTCAAACCTGAGAAAAAAGTAGAAACACCAAAAATGACAGCAATCGTTTTAAGTCTTTCTTTCTTAATTTTCAATCCAAATAAAGGATAAAGTACAAAGAGTAGCAATGCTCCATAGTGAAAAGTTGCAACTAAAGCTAAGCTTGCATAATACTTTAATGGCTTACGTTCTTCCAAATATCTCATTATAACGAAAAAACCAGCCACGGTAAATGCCTGTCTCATTGCCACAAAAGTGACGTAGAAGAACATTTTATACATGAAGAACATTAGGAATATACCCCAATTTGGCATATACTTTTTAAGTCCCACATACATTAAAATGTAGAATATAAATGCCTCAACAACCAACGAACCTTCATAAGATAGATGCAGCACATTGGCACACAAATATACAAAAGTGGTATATCCAACTTCGTATTGACTATAAGTTAAAGTTTTGAGAAGGTTGTGTTCCCCATTTACCAAGTCATATACATATCTATAATAATCATAATCAGTTCCACCTAATTTATATCGAAAGCCTGATATGCATGCAAATATGAAAATATTCAATACAACGCTATAATTCTGCTTATACAAACAACTATTTATATTATTTGCATACTGTAATTGACGGTTTCTCGAAACTGCAAAAATGAAGCAGACAAAAAACATAAACAAATATAAGACCATATATTATACTTTATATTTATTTTTTCTATTTTGCGTTTAGCAAGACATTGATAAATCCATATCAGAATTAGTCGAACTATCCTTTATAACATCAACAATACTAAAATTTCTTTTCAACAATGTATCACTATATATTTGAGATATATTACATATTTCATTAGCATTAGAATAAATACTATCTATTCCTCGTTTTTTTAAGTCAATTAACCTTGAACTTCTGATTTTATTTCTATAATAGGAAACAAAAGGCTTCTCGAATTTAAGAGAAAACATTATTGCATGAAAAGAATCAGTATATACATAACAAGCATGATAGAACATATCTACCCATTGTTCTGGTGATAAAGTTTCAAAAACCTTATCTGCGTATTTTGTGATATCACGACTATTGCAAGGGATAACTATGGCATACACCGGCAAATCGCCTACCTGTTGTTTTATCTTCCTTAGTGCAACATCATGTCCACCTTCTATCTCATCTCCTAATATATAAGTAAGGATATATGGTTCTGTCTGTTTTTGTGTTTTAAACTCATCATACGGATAAAGCAGACTTGGATCAGGAACAATCTGAGGAACTTTACCCAACACATTTTTAACTAATTGTTGGGTTGTACTATCACGAACTGTTATCAAATCGAATTTACTTAAGCACCCCTTAACTACGTTTCTTTGGCTTCCACGTAGATTTTTATGTGCAGAACAAGCAGCATAACTCATACGCTTGCCTTGAAATTGAGGTTTCCAGTCAATCATATAGACCATCGGATCGTCAAATAAAGAAGTCCACACCTGATCGCTTCCAGTGATTATCAAGTCGTATTCAGCATTAGCATAATCACCTATATTATTTGAGTCAAGAGGCTTTGATATATTTAAATACGTTGAACGGAATTTATCAAATTCCTTAATTGAAGCATCGTTCAATGCTTTGTCAAATGGCACAGTTCTATGTTTGCAGATAAAATCAGACAAAGAAGACAAGAATCCGCCTATATTATCTGCTGTAGAGTATTTTGAATATAGTTTACGCACTAATCCACGGTTATCATTGTGACAATAGTCTATTACCTCTACCGTATGTCCAAGCTTCTTTAATACTTGTTGTAAAGCGTAGCATTGCAATATACCACCATAGTTGTTACCACGATGAAATGTCAGTATACCTATTCTCATATTAAATATTTATCTTTAAGTATTCTCGAATAATAGTTTTTAATAAATCACGAACAATTTCCTTAAATGTAGGGCGAGCTAAGATTTTAATACGGTCATGTACACTCTTATCCATCCCAAAGAACACCTTTCTATCTAATGGTTCGGTACACGAATGATAAGCTGCCGGATTAAACCTTCTTACTTCGTCGAGCGTGTATTTGTTATTAGAATTGCAAAAAGTACTACAGTATTCTGTTCCTTTTGATGTATTAATGATAAGCATAGAAACTCCCTTATTGTCATCTAAGGAACGGTTTAACTTACCAATACCCCAGAAATCAGCTAAGGTAACATCACTACCACTTCTAAAATTACGAGATTTACATGAATAACAACTGGGACGTAAGAAAATGTTTTTTAAGAAACCACGTAGGAATAAATTCTTATTAAGTGATGCGTATGAGAGCAAAACCGAATTTTTCTCTCCTGCGGCAGAAGCCTTGAAGAGACCGAGAGCAAAACCGAATTTTTTCCACCCGTTTCGTTTGTCACGGAAAGCAATGGACTTTATCTCCAACCCTTTACAATCAAGTCCATCACTTTCCGTGATAAGAGGAATACAAGGGTGCAAAACCGAATTTTTTCTTCCGCCCTTATGGGCGGACTCTTTATCTATTTCTTCTTGAAGATAAGTTCTAAACACACCTGGACTTGGTACCCCATGACATATAAAGTCAACCGCTAAAAGATTATCATAATCTTTACGCAAATATTTCTTTAATCCAGCAATTTGACAAGGAGTTCCTGAGAACAATACTTTTCGGTTATTTTTCAAGAAAGCCTTTGCCTTCTGATAAGAATCTCCAATCTTACTTTGAACATATTTGGATCCTCTAAACTTCGCAAGTTCCTCTTTTGTCTCAACATAGTCATGCACTACCTCCCATCTGTCATTAAAGGTAGCACCGAACACAACGCCTCCTTCATCAATCACACGTTCTGCCAACAATGTAAAAACACCTCCAGATGAACTCTGCATTCTTATTGATTCATCAGGATTTTTTGCAGCGTAAACGGCCAATGGTTCACGATCATTGCCATAATTTATAATTGGGCAAACCCTTTCACAAAGATGACAATCTACACACACACTTTCATCCACACACGGATAAATAAAACCCTCACTATCTTCTGACATTGTTATGCAATGCTTGGGACATACTGAAGCGCAAGCACTGCAGCCACAACAGTCTTTTTTATCTTGTATATTAATCATATCTATTTTCTAACCAATCTTCTAATTATCAACAAAACTGGATATAACAATAAATCCTTTTCTTCCTTATTAATGCTAAATATTAAAAATAACGGTATATACAAGACCGTATACAATATAAGATATTTAACAAAATCTAAAACCGTCATATTAGACGGTTCAAAATGATTTAACGCATATAAACCTACTACAATAAATACAGCTGGTACAATACTCATTTTCAATATTTCCCACCAAAAACCTTTTATGTTTATTCTTTGTTTTTTCTGATAATATATATTCATTATTAAACCTTGCCCTATTAGCAATGCCATACCTGTAGCAAAAGCACAGCCATACCCCCCATAGATTTGAGCAAGATAAATTGATAACCCTAAACTACATAATGCTATTACGATATATAGCATAGAACGGAATTTCATTTGATTACGTGCTTGTAATATAAGTATACCAAGATTTTGTATCAATGGTACAGTTAAGGGTACAAAAAACATCAATGTAAGATAGTATGCATCTGCATAATCATCGCCAGCCCATAGAATTATAAATTGCTTACCAAAAACAACAAATGCAGAAAGGATATAAGCCATAACTATATATTGTATACGTCCTGTACGAATAAAAAGGTCGGAGATTTCTTCGTCACTTGAACCTTTAGTTACCATAGACGTAACCTTTGGCAAAAATACACTTGAAATAGCAGTTGAAAACATCATATACATACTCTCCAACTGTATGGCAACAGCATAAACAGCAATAGCAACAGCCCCTTTGTATATGCCAAGCACAAACTGTCCAGTACTCCAATATATACGATCCATAATGGCATTAAGAAAAATCCAAAAGCTATATATTGATACTTCTTTTAAGAAAGCCAACTTGAACTTTGCGAATCTAACCTTTATAGTAAGTTTATATTTACAATACCACCAGTTGACTAATAGTGTCGCCACATTGAATATTGTTGTGACTACTACCATTGCTATCGCTTTATAGCCAACAACAAGCAATAGTATCATTACGACAGGATTCAAGACTGAGCGTATGATGCTGACAATACGTTGAAATACAAAACGTTCATAGGCAGACATGATACTGCCCCAAATACTCATTGGAAAGGTAAAAGCAAGATTGAAAGTCATCAACCACAACATTATTCTTGTGCGATGTACTTCGCTTTCTGTCATTGCTCGAGAAAACATATTTTCCACGTTCAACGACAACACACTGCCAGCAATCATTGCTATTACACCAATACCTATATACAGAATAAAGAACATTCCAAACATCTCTTCCTGTTCTCTCTGCTTACCTTCTGCCCTAAATTTAGCTGTATATCTGACAATGGCATTGCCAAAGCCCAAGTCCAATACTGTTAAATAGGCTATGATGGATGCAGCCAACGAATATAATCCATATTCCGATTGCCCTAACATTCTCAACATATAGGGAGTATATAATAATCCCACCACCATATTGAGACATATTGACACATAATTTAGTGCTGCACCTACTTTAAGTTGGTTCATTTGTTATTTTATTATTTGTTTCGTGAGCAAATTTTTAAAGTTTACGCTTCTAAATGTCACTTTCTTACTATTTATTTCAAGTAGACTATCGGAAAAGTGAGTAATAGAACAAACTATTTAATCTGTTATTTTGTAGTTGATTTTTAGGCTCTTCCCAATATAATGGTTATTGTGTTGCAATTCATGTACATATGCAAATTGCCCTTCTTTCACAATATCATAGAAGGATTTACCATGTTTATCAAAGCATTTTTTTTATTGCTGTAGATAGTGTAAGTTGTCTTATCCACATGCAGTAAGCAGTCAATTTAGGGCATACCTCAAAGAGTAGGCACTTTTCAGTGCCTACCTTTATTGACTTTGTTAAAAATTCGATTGTAAATTAACATTGTGGACTACTCCAGTCCGATACAAGAGGGTAAGAGTGAAGGATAATCCCTGCACCCCTCAAAGATTTTTTTGAAAAATTTTCCAAGGTAGCTCCAAACAGAACAGCCGTGAAGCTTCACCGTACTAATGATACTATGGTAAGTAGCTGCCATTTGAGCACCTAAATCACTTCCAAAATGAAATGAGTTGTTGCGTGC
>ENA-ORMS01000505-ORMS01000505.1-human-gut-metagenome-genome-assembly--contig:-NODE-505-length-38841-cov-31.907982_pt1 | contig 38841 bp, 69 predicted proteins | sample MGYA00242104_ERZ508997 | MGnify/ENA primary metagenome ERZ508997 (study PRJEB26280, sample SAMEA2338704) | human gut metagenome | biome: human gut; feature: human-associated habitat; material: faeces... | reverse complement strand
TAAAAAATTTCCTCGCCTTCACCTTTGAGCCAAATATATTTTCAAGTTGTTTTGGAACTCTGTTTGGTGGTCTCCCCTTCGGATTTCCACTCTGCCCTTTTTTCCATTGATAAGGAATGATATTCTTTGGGTCTCTCATCGCTGAAATCTTTGAATTTTGTCGTTGTTTGGTTTGTTAGCGAAAAGTGTCTTTGGCAGACGCTTTATTGCTCTGATTTTATCTTTCCTATTTTATAAGATTGAAAAATTCATTACGCAATTGTGCATCATCTTTAAAAGCTCCTACAAGGTATGATGATTTCATTTTGCCTTTTTTCTTTGCTCCACGCATAGATTTACATAAATGTTCACCCTCCATTACAAGAGCGACACCAAGAGGTGGATATTTAGATTTAAGAGCATCAGAGAGAATGTCTACAATTTCTCGTACAAGTCTTTCCTGTATTTGCAATTTTGCTGCACAATAATCTACAACGCGACCAATTTTAGAAATTCCAAGAATCCGACCTTTAGGATTGGGGATGTAAGCGAACCAGTAGCGGCCAAAAAATGGCATCATGTGATGTTCACACATTGAATAGAAGTCGCCTTCATCTATAATCATATTTTCATAAGTTATGCCATCTTTCCCATTCTCGAATGTTGTTATTTTGGGCTTTTGTGCAGCATCGTAACCTCTGAATATTTCATCATACATTCTGGCTATTCTATCGGGCGTGCCTTGCAGTCCTTCTCTGTTTACATCTTCCCCAATTAAAGATAAAATGCCTTTTATATGGTTTTCTATTTGTTCTTTCTTATTCATCTTACATTTATAATTTTCTGCGTCTGTAATGAAATCGACCATTGTGGGTGAGAAAGGCAATAATTTACAACACCCTTGATATTGTTTTCTGTTTTTTCTTTATCCTTCAAATCACATGGTTGCAAGTAATATTTTTCAGCCTTAATATTTTCATACTTATCCATGCAAGTTTTTCCAGCATCATATACAATCTTTAATTCATCAATATGCTTTAAAACTATATCTGCATGATTGCAAAACTCAAATTTCGGCGAACAAGTTACCCAATCGGCAAATGAAAGTGCTGTGTTATTTCGCGTTCCATTTGTTTCAATATGAATAAAATATCCCTTTTCGTGTAGCATAAGCATGAACTTTTCTGTTATCTGCAAGGTTGGTTCGCCGCCTGTAAGAACAATGTGTTTAGTTGGGTATTTTTCAACTTCTCTCACTATGCCTTCATCTGTGCATTCTTCATACGATTCGTGCTTTGTATCGCAAAATGGGCATTTTAAATTACATCCAGCAAAGCGAACAAATACACAGGGTGTTCCAGTGTAAGCACCTTCACCTTGTATTGAATAAAATATTTCGTTAATCCTCATTTTATTTTATTTTTCATAGATTGCGGTATTACCCTCACTTTCTTGTACAATTGCTTTATAGCACATTGGTATCTGCTCTACAATCCATTTTGCAATATTTTCTGCTGTTGGATTGAAGGGTAACAGCTCATTAAAATTTCCATGGTCAAGAAATCCATGAATTTTATTCTTTACATGCTTAAAATCAATAACCATGCCATCAGAATTAAGATTTTCCGCTTTGCAGAAAACGGTTACAATCCAATTGTGACCATGCAAATTTTCACACTTGCTTTCATAAGAAAGATTGAGGTGATGACATCCAGCAATCTCCATTCTTTTTGTTACGTAGTACATAATTTATTTATAATAATCTTGATTTCCACATAAATCCTGATAGGATTTCTTTAGCATCGTTACATCTAAAACTAAGGCATTTAAATTACTTTGCTTGTAATTAAACGATAATAGTTTTTTGTATTTTTCTTCACCAATTAATTGAATAATCTTTTCTGTTTTTATATTGCGTATATGTCTCTGTTTAATAAAGCCATAACGAACCGATGAAAGCCAACTTGTACTATCAGCAGAAGTGCAGAATGTATTTTTTGCGAGCAAGTCTTTCTCTGTGCATCCTAAAAGATGAACATCAATTGTTGGTTTTCTTTTCTTTATATAACGAGCTATCTTGCCTACATAGTTACTTTTGCCTGCAAATCTCAGCTCTGGAACAGAAATAGCAATATATTCAGAAAAATCAATCAATCTATCAAGTCCTTTTATGCCATCTTCAAGGTGAAACACATTGATAATGCGATTTGATTTCGGCAAATCCTTTCGCATACGCTCACGAAATTCCCATGCAGCATCAACGCCTAATACTTTTTGACAATCTATTTCTACAACGGTTGCACCATTATTGCAAGCGAGCGTGAACTCTACAAGACGGTCATACCATTTATTCATTAGTGCTGCATCCTTTTTGCCTTTCATTGCTCCAAACATCAGCGTAAAAAGTCCACTGTCCTGTATTACGTGTTTGCAATTACTTGATAAATGTCGCAGATATTTGTAGTCAATATCTTCAATATTACTCCTTGATTTAAGAAGCCTACTAACAAAGGGGTATGCGGTGTAAAGAAAATAATTAACACCAAGCGTATGTATTATCTGATAATGGACTAAATTCTCCATACTCGCAAAATGCACCTTTATATTATCTGGTAAGTGTAGCGCCTCCATAACCATCCTCCCTTACTGTTACAGAATTTGCATTAAACTTTATCAAAATCCATTCGGCAATACTTTCACATGACATAGTTTTAAATTTGCATGGTTTGCCGAATTGAGAGTTTAATGCTCGTTCTATTTCTTGTTGTTGAGTTATAATTTCGATTTCACGTTCATTGTGTGCTACTTCAAAGGCGCAATCAATAACAAATACGTGGCGATGAATAGATGATAAAAAATTGCATTCTTCTGGAGCACAAGGATAATAATGAAATCCTTCTACCTCATTGTGAGTTAATACGTATCTTTTCATTTTATTTTTACTCCTTCGTATAATTTTGTTATTGTATTCAACTCCTTTTTTATATCTTCAATTTTCTCTGAATAAGTTTGAGGGATTTCAATTTGCAAGATGATGGAATTATTTTGTTGTTCATCTTCTTTTGCTTTATTTTCTTCTTTCTCAAACATATCATCCAAATCAATATCTTGCTTATCTTTTAAGAATTCACATTCAAGGCCAAAATCCAACAATTCTTCCAAATTCCAATCATTAGCAAGCAAATCCCAACTATTCTGCCCGAAAGCAATATTGTCTTTTTGGATGTATGCCCGCAATTTCTTTGCGCTCGTGCCCGTTGGCAATACTTTAACAGGAGCATCTTTGTAGCCAAGCTCTTTCATGGCCCTGTAACGCATATTGCCAAGAATAACGACAAGTTCTCCGTTATTATCGTATGCAACAATTTCGCGTAATTGAAGCATTTCTGGGTCATCCTCAATGCTTTTTTTAAGTGCTTCATAACGCTCATCTTTGATAAAACGAGGATTCTTTGGTACATCCTTAATTTGTCCCGTGTTAAGGTGCAAATCCGAAATTTTTATTATTTTCGCCTGCATTTTTATTGCTGTCATAATGTGTTATAATTGCTATTCTTTATGTGATTATTTCTGCTTTCATTTATATGGATGTTAAAATGGAAGTTCACCGCCCATCTTTTGTTTTTGCCTTTCGATAAAGTCTTTTGTCTTTTGATTCGCCCTCTTCATACGCTTACCTCTTTCTTTGGCAGGAGTATTACTCTTTATCTTCGTTTTGTCCTTTTTCTTTTCGCTACCACTTGCCATAAGCCTATTTGTTTACAACATTCCACAATTTATTTCCTCTGATTGGTTTTCTAATCGTTGAGTATTCATCAATAATTTTGCTGTAAAACTCTTCATAGAAGTCATAAAGCTGTTCATTTTCTTCAATTGTAATTTGTTCCACGTTAGCTGAGGAACGCAGATTTGCACTTCCATGAATTACGATTTTTCTTCCATCTTCTGTCAGAATCTGACAAGTTTTTGTGTGAACGCCAGCAACAGCAAGTTGAAATTTATTATCTATATCAAGATTGCTATAAATGTAAGGAATCAAAATACGTATTTCGTTTGAGTAGAAATATGCACTAACAATCAAAGATAAGTCTTCAATCCATCCATATTCCAGAAGATTCTTAAAGCTGTCGATATTATTTTGACTTAATGACAAGGTGGAAACAACCATTTTCTTAGCTATTATGTCCTTGTTCGTTAGGAATGCTTCAATAAAATCTCCAAAAATGAAATTACCGCTAATAAAAGCATCATAGCGAAAGCCCTTACCAATTTCAATTTCCTTTGCCAGCTTTTCAGCGTTGCTATAGAGTATTTGGCTTTCTTTTATCGGTTTAAGTGTTGGTCTGACATATCGCGTTTCGATTTGGTCGCCTCCGTCAAAATCCACTTCAAACAAGCTCGAATCTATGTCGCCAATATCAAAACCAACATCACCGAAATCTAAATCGCCTTTTATGTCAAAATCCTCGTTCATACCTCATTTATTTTAATTTTCATGAAATATAGCATAAGTTTTCGTTTGATGATGTATTCGTGATTTTTTCGCGTTATCTCACTCTTCACATCTTCAACGATTAACTTGCCATCTTTTCGATAACAGAAGTCTGCCCTATAAGAACATTCACGCTCAACAACCCTTCCATACACGTCTCTTTGCGAAGGAATAAGAGTAAATTTCTTTTGTCTTGTCAATTCGCTTATTATGCCTTTCTTTTGAGCCGCAGAGAGATAAAGAAAGCGTCTGTACTCCTTCATTGAATCAAAAGTACCATACGCATTCTTTATCTTCTTGTTTCTGTATTTGTTGGTCGTCAACGCCATTTGCTAAATATCTAATTAATACGCAAATATAGTAATTAGATACAATATATTAAAGTTATTGGCAGTCTTTTTGTAGACCATTTTCAATGAATATTTCGATATTCTCCAGTCGTTTCCTTTCCTTCTTGACCTCGTCAATATTCTTTTCCAAAAATTGCTTGATTAATCGTGAAGTAGTCTTTAGAATCTCCTCCTTGTGGCAGTCAATCGCCTTGACCATAAACTCTTCCACCAGCGAATCATCTTTAAACCTCAACCATTCTTCCTTGATTGGTTCTCCTTGCTCGTTGACCTTATTCAATACAAGGTAAGATTTCAGTTGAATGGTGAAAGGGTGCATACAATTGGCATTGACTTCCGTATTGTTGAATCCGTAGTAATTGGATTTATATGCGATAGAACGATATATTTTGCTATTCTTGTCAACAGCTTCATCTAACTTTCTCGCGGCCCTGTAGAGGTTTTTGTAATCTGTAATATCCATGATTATTATGGTTTGATTTTTACTCTTGTTCTCAATATATCTCTTATCTTCCACATGTCAAGCAGCGCTTGCAGTTCATGCACGGAATCGATTTCGTACATGAACATCGCATCGCGCATTCTTTTTGAACTATCTGGAAACAATATCGGGCAGAACGCTTCATAAAATAGCGCAGAAGGTCTAAGTCCGATACTAATAGGCTCAAAATCTGCAAAAAGCACGCTTACTCCATTCACGGATGACTTCTGCCATCCGTTTGCTTCCAGTAGTTCTTCTGATAACGGGAACGGCAACATATCTTCGTATGAAGAAATAGCCATTTGTCTTCCTCCGTCTTCATACACCTCTCTGTGACGAATCGTACCGCTGATGTTGTCAATTCCTTCAACGATAGAGTATTTATAGCCTTCGTACTTATTTTCTTTGGTGATAATATCGCCAATCCTTATGTCTCTAATGTTTATCATTTCATTCCTCCTCATCTTTAACTTCTTTACCAACAAGATGTTCATTCCCATCAAACGGTATGCAATATTCGTAATATCCACCCAAGGTTCTAAAATTATAGATGCCGAATTGCTCATAATGAGAGAATAAATCTATCTTCCAGCTTTGCTTTCTGTTGCGAACAAGCACTTTATCGTAAGTCTTAAATTGTGGAGCTTTTTTTTCGACCATCGTTATTCTTCCGCATTTAATAACAGTAAAGGTGTACGATTTATCCATCGATTCAAAGAACAATTTACGCTGCTCTTCATCGGCTTTCTGATAATCTTTCGTATTAACAGTCAAACGTTTTAGTCTAAACTCGTTTCCGCCAAACGAACTTGGCTTGTCGAAGTAGTCAATTATGTTCATCTTTGTATAATTACTTTTAGCCCAGCAATCAAATACAAACATATCGCCTTTTTGGTCGATAACGACATCGCCATGTTTGAAGAACTTGTTCCAGTCACGCATTTCAGCAGAAGGAAACATAATACATTCGCCGCCCTGCACTTTTTTCATCCTTCCGCTTGCGTCTAAAGAAATATCGACTGTGTTCGTGCTTTCGAGTATAATTCCACCATCGCGCGTGAACCCTTTTAGGAACGCATTGCCATACACAGTTGTGTATATAATTATTTCATTTGCTTTGTAATCGCGAAGAATCTCAGCGACATTAACAGGTTCTTTTTCTGTTTCCTTCAATTCAGGCAGTGTACAGCACTGCTCTGTGTCTTTATTAGTTGCCATAGTTGTTTTATTTATTCATTGTGTGTAAACATAGATTTCTCACGTTGCAATGGTCTAAATGTGGAGACAGCCATCACAACGTAGCTTCTGAACTTGTTGTTGCTGTTGAAGTTACCATTACCGAAGTAGACGAACCATGCGCTCCACCTGCTGTACTCGGAACTACTCCAGCCCAAATCATCTTTATCAAACTGGTCAGCATCAAGCATTTCCAGTACCTCGTTCAATTCATCACGATAAGCGATGATTGTTCTAAGCTCATACAAACTTGGAAGATACCACTGGAGGTTGCCTTTCTTGTACTGCCAGCAACGCATGGCGGCAGTCATATCTTCGCCATCTTCCTTGTTCTTCTTCACAATATTACGAGTAAGCTCAAGACCACTCAATGTCTGCAAGGCTTCCGCTTCACTGAAACCCTTATTGAAAACCTTGCGTTTTCTCTCGCTGCACCAGATTTCGTTCCACTGGTCAAGAGAAATAATCACACCTATCACCTCCGTTTGAAGGATGACGCCGATAACATCGCCTCTGTCAATACGGCCATTCTGATAGTCTTCAACTGATGCGATGCCTTGATTTGTCTTTAGGGATATTAAATGTTTCATAGTTCCTCAAATTCCTTTCTGTAATCATCTAAATTCTTTCTTATGCACTTCTCAACTAAATCTTCTATCTCGCTACGTTGAGCCTCCGAAAGAAAAGGGTAAACGCTAAAGCCATCCGTTGTGCGCACACCTTTAAGACGAATTTCAAACGTATATCCTTCATCAATCTTCTTTATCGCCTCAGAGATGAATTTCATTTCCTCGGCTATCTTGTTAATAAGTTTAAGTCTTTCTTCTGTCATGATTCAATCGATTAAATTATTCATTTTCCTGTACCACGCAACGCCATTTTCATCGACGCATCGCTTATATTTCACTTTTGGATTGTATGTCCTAATAAGCATATTTAGCTGTGGTTCTGTCACGTCCTTCAAGTCGCTGTCACGATATTCAATCGCGTCAGACTGACGACAACCAAAGTTGCGCAATGGCTTGAAAGTTGTATATCCGTCAGGAGAAATAATCTCCGCATATACAACATAATCGCCATTTTCCTTAAATATCCTCGCCTCCATTTTGTGTGATTTTATACCCTCGCATTTCCAGTTCTTTAATAAGAGCCTTATCGCCGAGGCGTTCAACGATTTCTGTTACGCCAATCTCCTGTAAGAATATTCTTTTATAATCAAAAGACAAGTATTTATAGCATTCGTAAACGAATTCTTCCTTATCAAATCCGTTCAGATTGCCCATCACGTCATCTGCATCCATGTTGCAAGTTATTCTATAATCACTCATAGCTTTACCATTTTTCTTCCAATAATTTAACCAAACCTTTTCCATCGCGAAATCTGTCAGTCACGGCGTTCACGCACCTGCACACATATTCATCCTTGTTGAGATTTACATCCACGCTTCCGCGTATGAATATCCGCTTTTTAATCAGTTCTTCAAGAGAACAAAGGAGAGGTATAAGCGTCTCAGTATTGTAGGCATAAATACCTTTGATATACGAGTAATCTCTGTATTTCTCCATATCTCCTTTGCGGCAGGCATCTGCCAATTCTGCAACAATTCTCGTGCATTCCAACTGAGCATACAAAGCAGGGTCTGTCAAACATGGCTTACAAGCCTGCATCATGCAGTAACGCAGCGCATCATATTTCTCTTTCATGTGCTCGCTGAAGGTGTCAACGAAGTGGTCATAGCCTTCAATATACCTTTCTTTCTGAATGACATTATACATCCAAGCATTCAGCCTCGCCACCTCGTCAACAATTCTTCTGCACGTCCGCTTGACTTCATGTCGATATATGTCCTTCCGCTTTGCAAGCGTGTCTACAGCATCACGTGCAAGCTTCATCGCATATTCAACGCGCATGAAATGAAGGTAACATAATGCAGTACAAATGCCATATTCACGCCGCCTCTTATCGTTCATCTTCTTCCACATCATCGCTTCATGTTCCTGCTGAGCTTGCGCGTATGTGACGAGCAGATTGATATTCTTGTGAGGCACTGGCATCAATGGTTCGTGACGTATGATACCCGTGTTTGGTCTCCATCTTACATCTGGCTTCCAATCGTTCATGGCAAATCCTCCACATTAATCCATCTAAGAATATCTGCCTTGATGTCGATGTCCGTAAACAAACAAACATCGCGGCCCATAACATCACGATAAACAGCCGCATAGGTCGGTGCAACCCTCTGTCCGCTTGGCAGTACTTTTTTTGCAAATATGATAACCTCGCTGTTGATGGCTGGTTGTTCGTCTGCTCCATGCCACAAGCCTTTTGCGTATTCCTCCAGCGCTCTTCTCGCGCCAAAAAGGAAAACATCCTGCTCTGTCTTACTCTTATAACGTTTTCCACATTCATCGTTAAGAGCATTCATAATTTTTTCTGTTAGCTTCATGAATTAAATCGTCTTATTATTTTGTCAATTCCATATCTTTCTTTCTCGTCTTCGCGGATAACTCCAGCCCTGTACGCATACATTGCGCTTCGAGGAAATCTTGGAAAACCACTTGGCGACAGCCACATCTTACGAAAATAGATGTGTGTTATTTCTTCTCTTGTCATTACAATTATAATTTTCGTTGGTTTATCGATTGTCTCCGTTACCGCCAAGCATACCTCTTTCTTTTCGGCTTGATAGTTTTTTAATATTCGCTTCTGCCACTTCTTCCAAGGAATAACCAAGGTCATTTGCAAGTGTTGCGCAATACCATAAGACATCGCCAATCTCTTTCATTATTTCCTCCCTCGTAGAGGGGTCTTTAAAAAACTCTCCGTTTTTGTCGCGGAGAACCTTTTTCACTTTGTCTGCTACCTCTCCAGCTTCCCCAGTTAAACCGATGGTAGGATAGATAATTGAATTTGGGTAAATTGCTGTTTCCAGCGCTCTTTCTTGATATTCGTTGATAGTCATTTTTTATGTTTTAAGATATTATACTTCATCCAGTTCTCTCTAACTTTTTCTGTCAGCTTAGCAAGATTTTCAGTAGTCCACTCTTGCTTGATTAGTGGTGTGTTACGATGGCAGAGCCATAGCTCACCATCAAATTCCATCACTTGAATTTCATTATTTGACCTCTCTTGCAATTCTTTCTTGTATTTCATTTCTGCATTACCAAAAAAGAAATCATGAATACGCAAAAGGAGAGTGTAAAGATTCACGTTTCCCATATTTTATTTGATTGATTCGCAGGATAATACTGTGATAAGATTCTTTGATTGATATTCGTGAATAAGATAAATATATTTCTTTGGCAAAAAACTCACGCCTATGCCATTAACGTTTAATCCAGATGCAATGCCAAGTTTTTTTCTTAGTTCATCGCTATCTTTTAGCACTTTCACTGTCGTTTTAAAATCCTTGCTTTCTTCATATTGATTTCTTGTTATTTTTGAAACCTCATCTTTTATATTTGAAGCCTTACGCCTTTCGAGCCTCGCTAAAGCCTGCTCCCTTTGCGGCAAAAATTCAGAATGAAAAGCAACGCCAATCCTTCTTGAATTGAAAGTGGAATAAGAATTGTCGTACATTCCAGCCGCATATCTTGAAAAGAACAGCATCAACTCTGTCAATTTGTATGGCGCGGCAACGACAGAAAAATTACTTGCAAACAATGAAATTGGTGTCCTCATGTTCTCTTTGCTTGAAGACATCAGGTACATCGCTGTTACTTGTTCATCTATCCACATCCTTGCAACGCCTTTCGCTTGAAAGAGTTCATCTAACGCGCCAATGGAAGGACATTCGCGTGTGTACGCTTCGTCACCTATTTGCGGTAAATAAGACCAATTGGCAGGAGAATAATTACTCAACAAATTAGATAGGCATCTGTTCTTCTGAATCCATTGGTTTGAGATTTTGAATGCTTTCATTTCGATAGGCTTCAACGGCTTTATAATTAGCTGCCTGCTTATCCGGTCCGCTGTTGTATTTACCAAATCCATTTCTACTTCTTTTTTCCCATGTTTGCAATCGTCTCGTTAAATCCCATGTCCGCTCCTGCTCAAATCTCATCTTTGAATGTGACTTGTTCGGCTCGCTCCAGTAATCGAAAAATTCTCTTATCATTTCACGGCCATAAGTATTGACGAATGGAACTAACACGTTATAAAACTCCCTCTCTCTTGACTTCATCTCTTGCTCTTTGTTAACTCTCGTAGGTTTAACAATAGGAGATGATTCAACCTCTTTCTCTTTTTCTGGCACAATAATATTTTTCTCAGACACCCATCTTTTATTTGCAGCCTCCTTTCTTTTATCTTTTATTTTCTGCCTCTTTTCTATTTGTTCAATTACTTCATCCGACCAAAACGATTCTGAATCATATTGAAATAAAGAAAAGGACTTTATGACACTCACTACAAAGTCTTTTCTTACGCATAGAACTTTTGAGATAGTTTCAATTTCTTCAAAAAGCATTTTGCCGCCGCTTTCATACAATTCCTCCAGAATATACCAATACACGCCATAGGCCGCAGCACCTTTTCTTTCAATTAATTTTCTGAAAACATATTCGCTTCGGTTTGAAATCTTGTGATTGATATACTCTGACATTATAAATATAATTTATTTCGTTCTACTTGTATTTCAGCTAATTGCAACAAATGATGTTCCTCTGCTGAAGGAATGTAGATACCTGCCGTTTCTGCTGACCAGTTTCTAAACCGCTCAATCGCAATTGACATTTCTTCTGTTGTCAATTCACTTGATGACCGAATCCTTCTTGTCTTGCCAATGAAAACATCTTCTGCATCAATCACAAAGATTTCCTTATTACATAAGAGCTTGAAGTAATTCTGTTTTACGTAGTCTGCTGAAAGACCTATCGAACAAGCAAAATAGGACAATATAACATGTAGATACCTGTTTTGCTTTATTGTTCTTTTTGGCTTGCAAACACTAAACTCTACAACATTGTTTGCGTTTTCAAGTTCCTTTTTTACTCGCAAAAGTAGATTTTGTTTATCAAGCGGATTTTTCAGGTCGTATTTCATAATTTATCAGAAAGGCAAATCATCGCTACCGCCATATAAATTATTACCGTTTACATATTCTGGCGATAATACTTTCTTTGTTTCTTCGCTCTGGTTTTGTGGTTGTGCAAAATCAGATTGAGGATTGCTTGTTTTTGCGACATTAAGCAATTGCAAATCAAAAACGTTTAGTTGCAGGGAAAATTTTGGTATTCCTTCTTTTGAAACATAAGCATTACCGTCAACGCTGCCTTCAAGTAACACATACGTTCCTTTTTTTAGATATGGAAGTAACTTGCTGTTATCGCCGCCTTTTATACAGGAGATGAATTTTGTTATTTCCTTATCCTTCAACTTTCTATTCACTGCCACCGAAAAGACAGTAAAAGAACCACTCTGTGACGTTTTTTGCTCAGCGTCATTTGTCAAATGTGCAAGACATTGATACCTTTCGTTTCCTATCATTTTATTTCACTTTAATTAAAATACTACTTGAAGTCTTTGTTTTCGTGATGTATTGTTCATACATCTGCGGATAATCATTCTTGAATGCCTTTGAATCAAAACATAATCGCTCAGTTTCTGGCTTTCTTGTTATGGAAATTCTCTGTCCGTCATATTTCTTTATATCATGTTGCATCATGATAGCCAAGATTCCTTCTTTGAGCTTGTCGTATTGCGTCTTATAAAATTCCATCGCTTCTTTATATTCAATAAGCGCTGCCTCTGCGCGGTTGATGTCTGGCATCATTGCTTCGTCAACGGTGGTGACTGGCAACGCTTCTTCAGTGTAAAGTAACTTCTTGACATCTTCAATAGATTTTCGCTCTACTTCAACGACCTTATATTTGTCTTCCCTAAACCAAAGAGCATAGAGTTTTTTGACCTCTACATCTGGATTGATAAGGTTAAAGAAATAAGCATAAATAGACAATTGCCAACTTACGTATTCCTCATTAAGATGGTACGTGGTCTTCACATCACCGAGAATAACGCCATCATCTTCTACATAAACCTTATCTATTGCTGAAGCATATTTTTCGCCGTCAGTGATAAGATATTCGCTTTGCAGATGGTTGGCAAGGAAAGGAAATTCCGTCTGTGCCTTCATGTAGTTCTGAAGCTCTTGGCATTCGTCCGTTATCAATCCTACTTCATCATACAATTCAAGTATATTGTGAATCCTCGTGCCTCTTGTCGCGGCACGTTGTAACACATCTTCTGGAACATCTTTATACTCATCGGGGAAGGCTCGTTCTTTGAGCCTTCCCGTGATTCCGTGCAGTACTTCTCCATCCTTGGTGCAATAGGTGTGGCTCTCTGCATCAAACAGGATTCCGCTGTCATTCAGTTTTATCTTCTTCATCGTCCTCGTCTTTATTGGCTATATGTTGTGCATATACAACAACGGTTAACATCGCCACCATAATCAGCATGGCGATAATACAAAATGCAATTCTTATCATTTCGGGTATTTTTTAGATGCCTCTTGAACGGCCTCGCTAAATCGCGGATTGGATTGCAAATCCTTGTTCTCGTTCCATATTGTTGTGAGCGTTTTTCTGCTTCTCGCGTGGCTTATATCTTGCAGGAGCAACATCAATCGCTCCTCATCGCCCTGCGGTGCTTGCTGTTTCACTTGCTTTGGCGCTTGTTTTGGCTTGGCCTGGCTCACCGTTGCTGTTGTACTCTGTTGTGCAGCTTGTACCTGTTGCGCGTATTCAGTCGTATCTGCATCTTTAGTGTCGTCAATAGCAAAGAGATTACCAAGCGCATATTTCTTTGCATAGCTCATTGCAGCACCTGTTATCTGCGAACCATCCATACCTTTTTTCGTTTCTTCCTCGCGTGCCATTCCGCTTGCACTCTCGCTTGTTTTCCCGTCAGAAATAGTAACGGTGCATTCTACATAGATGCGATTTAAATGTTCGCTGATTTTCGATTCCGTCACCAGCGTCAAACCCATTTCGCGGAGGAAAGGTTTTGTCGCGGCCAAAATGCTTTCTGCGCTTCTATAACGATAGTTACCAAACTTGTTATACAAGTCCTTCGGCGCTTCTAACTTTGTCTGAATCAGATTCAGTTTTTCATGTAATGTCATTTTATTTTCCATCGTTCTTGATTGAATTTACATAGTTAACAATCCGTTCATATTCTCTTCCTCTTTTTTCGTCATGATTATACGCTGCCTCTATCAACTCTTTACCCGTCCCATAGAAACAACCGACCTTATATTTATCGTTGCTTCTCGTCCATGTAAAGTAGCGGCCGCTTGACCACCAGTTTTTGAAAACAATGAAGTCTTCATTTTTGGCGATTACAGCGTTGCCGCAAATATAAGCCGTACCATCAATGACAACTTTGCCAGTTACACGCGCATTACCTTCAATAACGGTCTGTCCATAGATAAATCCGCCTTCAACAATGGCATGGCCTTCAATAAGAGTATTATCTCTAACATAGGCTTTGCCAGTAACGTGTGCAGAGCGTAATACTCTCGCGCGTCCAGAGATATATGCCTTGCCATCAATAACGGCATCCATGCCAATCATTGAATTACCACAGACATTCGCTCTTTCGCCAACCAAAGCAGCGCCAAAAACTCGTGCATAACCAAAAATGGCCGCGTAATCCGTTATCTTTGCGTTTACACTCACAGAAGCTTCACCAAAAACGTGTCCGCACTTTTCAACAATCGCATTTCCAGCTACTTTCGCATTATCAAAAACGCATGCCTTGTCACAGACTATCGCCTCATCGCTAACCCAGCAATCTCCTTCGTGAGATAAGTTATCTTCCTTTTCTATCCAGCCGCCTTTTGTGCCTGCTATGATACTGGGAAAATCGCGAATGGCAACAATGCGATGTAACAGCCTGCCATTATATATCCTTGTCTCTTCGGTAAATTTGTATTTCTTTTCCATATTCACATTTGTATGCTTGTACTTTTTTATTGTCCGTCAAATAATGATGGCGCTGCCAGATTATTCAAAATGTTATTTGCTCTCTGTATTTCACTATCCACCTCACGTTCCAACTGCTTGCTCTCATTGAGCACCGCTTTGCTCTTTGTGCGGAAATATTCTTTTTGTTTGTTCCTCATGCGCTCAACCAAGCGAAAGAACTGATATGCTCGTTCACTGCTCATTCTCCTTTTCCTTTCTGCTTTCGTTTTGTTTCACATAGTAGTCATGCCACTGACCAAGACACCATTTATTACAATCGGGATGCGTCTTTTTCACGTTCCAATAGTCGTTAATTACAGTTTTCAAAGCCATTGCAACTACTTCGTTTTTCCGTGCTTCTATCCGTGTTTTATACGATTTTGTACGCTTATAGAGAGTGGCTTCGCTCTTAATCATGGCGACAAACTCTTTGATGATGAAAGTTACGATATAACCTGCTATCGAAAGGAATACTATCCAACCGATTATGATGATAAGTATATTATTCATGCTGTTTGTTTTATTAAGTTGAATCTTGTGTGTTTGAATTTAAAAAGCCGTCCGTACCTGCGAGTACGAACGGCCACCTTAGTATGAATTATGAAATTAGAGAAAGCGGAAGAACTAATTATCCCAATCCGTTGCGACCGCTCGGCCCTGCTGACTATTGTCGCCAACCGTCAACAAGTAAAATATTTGATAGAAACATCTTTCTTATATATAGCAAAAACGTAGTTGTCAAAAATCCCCATTAAGGAGCGAATCTATCTCTGGTATTTCGTGCTTATCGCTCCAATGAGAAATCAGAATCATTGTGACGTAGATAAGCAAGCATGCAGATGCTTTTGTCAGTACCAAAAAGGCAATAAACCTCAGAGTGCTCCAGCTATCACTTGGCATAGCGATAAACAATATTGCCGCCATAAAGCTAACGGCAAAGAGAACGTAATATCTGTAATTTGTAAATGCTTTCATAATTGTAAGATTTAAAAGACGGATGTGCCGAAGCGCAAAATAAAAGTGTCGAATTTTTAATTATATTTACTTGGCGCATCCGTCCGTATTTTGTACCTTTGAAGGGTCGAATTTTTAATTTTTGTAACTATGATTTTAAGTCATGATTTTGTGGCTTCAATTGAGGCCAAATGTAATCAGCTTGAATGCTGTGAGTGTGGAAAGCACCACGCGGTAAAATTGGAATGGGAAGATGATGTCATTTTCCAAAATTACTTAGATGATGATTTCTGCCGTGGCTTTAGAGAGCAGGTAGACAACCTTATCAAAACAGAAATAATGCGTCGCATCACAGACCCTTTCCCTTTTCTTAAATAGATTGACACGCATTTGAAAGTGTCTTTCCACGTGACGCGGCGAGATATTCCCGAAGTGTTAATAAAGCTGAGCGTCCACGCATCGGCATCAAATAAGAGGACTTCTTTCATTCTGCTTCACTTTTTCCATTACTACTTGAACCTGCCACCCATCTTACTGATTTGAGAACCATTATAGCGGGATGGGTGGCACAGCTTACATCACTTTCAAATACAAAGATTATTTCGCCATACATGCCGTTTTCTCGCTTTAAACGAATATCTCTGCACCGCTTATTCGATGCGTTGATTTCATCAAGTCGTTTATTAAGGTCGGCAAATAAAACCTCTGGCGTATATTCTTCGCCGAACTCTATAAGACAATTCTTGTAGCTTTTAAGGTACTCGGCAAGTACCTTTTCTTTCATGTTTCTTCTATTACAAGAGACTGAAACAACAAAATAGTATTCCTTCTTCATAATATGTTTTTATTGGTTGGTGCAGGCGAGAGGAATCGAACCTCTTATCTCACATATTCTAGTTAATCATACAACCATGGAACTCAAACATGAGACCCAGTCTCAATCACCTGCGTGCGCTCGCTACGTAACGGAAATCTTCTCATTCTCCTTTTCAAGATTGCACTCTATCATTTGCGATGCAACTCTTTGCACCTCGTGAAAAGAACCGCAGCGAGCTTATATCAATAGAGAAAATCGTACATCAGCGATTGTTCATGCTCCTCGTACAATTTCGCTTCTCTGTCAAGTTTTTCGTACGCCTCTCGTTTGAGAGTTGCGTAAAGCCCTGAATATTCGTTGAGGATAATGATTTTCAATTTCACGTCCTCCACGTCTTCTTCTACGTTATAGACGGAGCAATCGCTACTTTGCCAATCTTCATCAACGATTAATTCGACTTCGTAATTCTTCTTGCCAATCTCCATGTAGAAGTTGGCAGTGAGATAGCCGCGTGTGCGGCAGATACATTGCTCTTCCGCATCCTGCATCAGCAATTCTCTTATCTCAGCAATTCTCTTAATCTTATTCATACAACAAGGTTTTAATTAGCTCAGATAGGTGGACTTGAACCACCTGTGCCGCCAAGTCCAAACGCAAACGAAAGGTGAATGCGCCAGCTATCGGCATATCTGAGGAGTATATGAAGTTGATTATGTAGTTACATGGTAGTTACATGATAGTTACATAACTTCTCGTGGTAGCTCACGTGGTATGGATGATGCCGAACCTCATCCGTTTACAACTTCACGACATAGATAGTTACTATCACGTGATGCCACTTTTTCGGGGATTTGGGCCTTGCTACTTCAATTTTCACTTCCGTACCCCTTTACCAATATGTCAAAGAACACTTTTCGCTTTGTGAGCTGTGGCGGAATCGAACCGCCAACACCAAGCATAACACCAGAATACAAACCTTTTGGTGTAACCATTCAGCTCTTTGCTCATCCGATAATAATTGCGTTGAGAATTAGTTATGACATTTACGCAATATCAAAACCGAAGACGATTTATTTGGAAAATGCGAGAACGGACTATTTCGGTTTTGCAATCGAATGAGCTAATTTTCAATATTGTGTCATCCAGAACTTCTTTAAATCCTTGCCAAGAAAAAACTTCCGTCCGTTTATCTTGCTGAATCTCGGCTTTAAAAGGCAGCTATTAACCCATCTTCTAATAGTGTCTCTGTGAACTCCAAGAACCTCAGACGCTTGGCACACCGTGTATTTTGAATCATCTGCTATTTGTGGCATTACTACCCTCATTGCTTGCTCCTTTCTCTTTTTCTCGTTTTACCTTATAAACCGTTGCTATCGTTACATTAAATGCGTTAGCAGTCATCACAATTGCATCATACGCCTTTGTTCCAAGATTTAATTCTCTTATATAATAAGCATATATCTTATTATACCTCTCGATTGTCGCCTTCCTCCGTATCTCCGATGGTATTTGGATTAAACTTTTTCTTACCATTTTTATATATAATATTTTGCTATTCTATTTTTTCTTTTTAATTTTGCACAACCATTAGGCAGATAAGTTATCTTCCCTCTTGGTTACATGTGCAAAGATACATATAATAATTATATATGCCAAATAATTAGATACAAATATCTAACGAATAAATATTTTTTTAACATTATGAAAGATAGACTACTTAAATTCATTAATTACAAAGGAGTTTCACAAAGACAATTCCTTCTTAAAGCAGGCTTGTCAACCAGCTATTTATCTGTTGTCAAAGATGATTTCGGTGTTTCTGCGTTGTTCAATATTTCACAAAACTTTCCCGAGCTAAATATTGAATGGCTTAAAACTGGAAAAGGGGAAATGCTTAATAAGGGATATGAAAACAACGACAATAACTTTGACAAGCTGTCTAATTTCTTCTATGCTAACGGTGAGCAAAAGCCAATCATTACGGAGAGTATTGCTAAGATTCCTAACATTGACGTGTTGGAGCTTGTCAAAAGCGGAAAGGTTCAGAATCTGGAATACATGGGAGCGTTTAATCAATTTCCACCTTTTGATTTCTATTTTAGAAATGATAGGGTATCAATGGAACCTCAATTTATGCGTGGGGATTTAATTGCGTTGTCAGCACTGCAAGAGAATGCGGTTATTGAAAGCGGCGCTCCTTATATAATAGACACAAAGAGTATTGGATTTATTTTCAGAAACGTTTATGAGCGCGGCGATAAGTATGAATGCAAGGTTTCAAATCAAGAAAGTCAGTTGGAGGATATAAATATAGAAAAAAGCGATGTGATTAAAATTTATCGTGTCGTTGGCTTAGTAAGAACAAATTTTTAAATCAAACAATTATGATTTCACAAAAAGCACTATCTGAATTTATTGACGTTTCCTTCAGCTATCGCAATCTTGACATCATGTCCAAGGCTGTTATTGCAATAGGCATAATTTCATTTATTGTTGGAATTATTGTTGCTATAATAGGAATAAATAACATTGGAACTTATTACAAGGATTTTTTAGGGCAACAGCAAGTTGCGGCTGGAATAATGAGCGCTGTTTCTGGTTTTTTATTTTGCCTTTTCGGTTTTATCGGATTAGCGATAAATGACATAAGAAAGCATATTGCGACAGACTTCAATCTTAAATACGATGACCCAGAAGAACATGTAGGATAAAAACAAAAAAATCCACTGGCAAAATTAATTGTCAGTGGATTTTTTTACATAGTCTATTACTTTCTTGATTGCTTGGTCAACCTTCTTTTCATTCCTTCTTATATATATGTCTGCGATTTGGTATTGTGGCTTGTGGCCAAGAGCAGCATCAATAACAGCATCTGGAATGTCAATGTCTGCGGCGATAGTCGCCCATGTGTGTCTTGCCCAATAAGTCGTAAGATGTGGAAACAAGGGCTTGAATATTTTTTCTTTCTTCACTCGTCCATATCTGTTTCTCACATTAATAATGTCTGTCTTTCCTATTTTCTGTAAGTTCTTGTTTATCGTTCTAACGAAAGACCTTTTATCCTCATGTGTCTCTCCGAAGTTAAGCAGTTTCTTTTCTCCGCGATATTTTCGTATGAGCTTCATTGCTTCGTTTGGAATTTTAAGACTGCAAAGAACTCCTGTCTTACTCCTTCGGTATGTTATTCTCTGCTCTTCGTTTGGGTGCGGCAAATCAAGCAAATCAACCATGTTTATTCCTGCGCAATAAAAGGAGATTAGGAAAATGTCAAGATATTTTTGCTGATAATCTTCGCATTTAAAATTCATCAGTGATAATAATTCCTTGATTGTCAAAGAGCGTTTTTCAGTCTGTTCAGATTTTATTCTGAATTTCCTGAATGGGTAAAATTCTTGTGCTACATAATCTTCACGAATTGCCTCGTTGAATAAGGCGCGAAGATTGCGCAAATGAATGGAGCGCGTGTTTACTGAATTTCCTTTTGCCTGCATCCAAGTATCAAAATCAACTAACCATTTGTAATCAATCTCCTCAAATGATAAATTATCAATATCGCAATAATTGCCAATCTTAATTATTGTGCCTTCGTAAACCTCTTTTGTTCTATCTTTTGTCTTTCTTGAAATGAATATCTTGAAATATTCTTTGATATAATGTGGCCGTTCTTCTTCTGTTTCTTCGCGAGGGTTTATTTGTTCACGTATATCTTTGGCCGTCATCTTGTCAAGATTATTAGATGAACTTAATAAGATGATTTGCATCCTAAGATATTCCAATTTCGATTTTAAAACTTGATTCAATCTTTTTGCCAGAGGAGTGTTAATAACCTCTCCGTTCAGCCATTCCTCCTTTCTTAAATATACAGATGTCGGAATCATGGAGGATGTATTATTGTGCCGAATTACAATCTTTACACAATATTTTCCAGATTTATTTTTCGCCCTTGCATCGAGGTACAGATTAATTTTTGCCATTTGCACGGATTTTGCACGGTTCTACATTTTGATGGATTGCACGTGTTTTGCACGGATTTTCGGCAAATTTCGGCATAATACGGCATAATACGGCATAAATTTATGGCTTTAACATTTGAATATAGAGACAAAAATAACCGCTGACAATTAGCAAATGTCTAATTATCAGCGGTTTAATTATTGTCGGGGTAGCGGGATTCGAACCCACGACCCCCTGCTCCCAAAGCATTAGTCTTACTCTTGTAAGTGTATGATATTTAATCGTTTATCTGTTTAGGTAAAATTACTTGCACGGATTTTGCACGGTTAGGCGTTATTTGACATGGATTGTACATATCTGTACACCTTATTGCAAGGCGCATCCTCATCGTCAAAGAAGAATGAAAACGCTGCTAAGATAATCATTTCATCCGACATAATCTTGTTGAAATCTGCATAAGCGTAATTAAAAGCGACATATTTATCCCAGTCCGTAACACAATCTTTAAATTTCAGTTTTTCTGTTGCTTTTAGGATTTCATTCACTGACCAGTGTGCGCCTTTGTGCTCTACTCCGTTTTTATCCGTGTAGAATATTCTTTTAATTGCTTCGGCTGCGCTTTCTCCATTGAAATGAGAATCTGATTTTTTTGAGATAGTTATATAAAATTTCATGGCGTTTTGCTTTTAAACTCAGAGAAAAAGTCTTTTAGCTGCTGGCCGATATTTCTGACTTCCTGTTCAATCGTATTAATTCTTTCATCCTGCTTTCTCTTTTCGGCCAGTGAAGGATTCCAGTCTTCAAGCAACGAATTTATCTTTTCGAGGTCTTCGTGGTTTTTCGCCTCCTGCGCAATGGCATCCTCTTTTTGTGACTTCATTGCTTCAACTTCACGTATAATTCCATCGCGTTCAGTAGAAAGAACAATATTGCCCGCATAAGTGATTGTTGCGTTTTCGCTGATAGTGTACGTCTTTGTTTGACCGTTGGCATCTATGGTAATATCAACCACTAACGGAGCGTTGGATTTGTTGACGACCTGCATATCATATCGCGGAACAGAGACGCTAACAACCTTACCTTGATAGGCTGTGATAGATTCCCGATTTAGAAAATAAACAGGATAGCCGCTTTTTATATCTTTGAATAACATGGCATTTTTAATTTAGAATGGTAGGGAAATTATCTTCCCTACCACCTTTGTTTTACGGCGTTGTTGTCGTTTTCAGAGCTGCTATAAGCTCCGCATTCTGCTTCTGCTGTGAGAGTTCCAGACGTGCATCATTGTAGCGCTGCTGCAAATCTGAGTTCCAATGACTGTTGAGCGTATCGATTATGCGCTGCGTATTGTCTTGCCCAGCGCGAATAATATCGCATTTGTCCTGAGCATTCTGAAAACCAAGAGCACTAAAGCCGCGTTCGACTGACGAGTTAATGAAATTCATACTCTTATTCAAAGATTCTGTTTGGCCTTGAATTGCAAGCTGATTCTCATAGCCCATTTTCAAAATACCCTGCTGTGTGTTGCAGCAACAATTCTGAATTGCACTTATAATGCTGGCATCACCTCGCTCAGCCGCATTGATAACACGTTCAGCACTGAAACTTACCTGCCCTGCAACGTTATCTACTGCCGAACGTATAGCGCAAACGGCCTGCTGCAATTGGTTGAAGTCGCAATTAAGATTTGCGCCAAGCGTTTTGAGGGCATCATCGTTACCCTTGACTGCCGACATCAGCAAATCTGCATTGTGATTGTCGGCCATCTGTGAGCGCAATGAGGCAATCTGACCTTGGATTTCCGCATCCTGCACGGCATTCCCTCTGTTTCCAAAACCGAATCCGTTACCGCCAAATAAGGCTAAAAAGATTAGATACATCCAGGGTGAGTTGTTCCACGAGTTTGCGCCGCCATTCATCATCGCTGCCATTGCCATAGGGTCTGTTTGTTTGTTGGCCATCGCTGCATAGGCCAGAGCATCGTTTCCCCTGTCGCAACAAATCACTTTTTCAATTCCTTCCATAATAAATTTGTTTTTAAGTTATGAAGCAGGACTTTCCTGCTTTCTAAAACAAAATTCGGCAGTTGTGATTTGTTTCGGTTTTGTGGAATTTGTAATCTGTTTGTTATGTGAAAAGCTAACAGCATGAAACAAAACAAGGCTCGTCACAGCAATTGTGGCGAGCCTTGTTTTCGGTTATAATTCGGTTATAATCACGAAGTATAAGGACGGATTTAATATGCTGGTAATTTGCTGAAACGCGCCATATTGTTTTGATTGGCTTTCAGAATCAGTACCTTACGAATGAATTTAATTTGCTGGAATTATAACCTTAGATGCTCTTCGAGGTATTCACCGACCTTCTTTTTTTCTTCTTCGGCCTTCTCCTTTAGCTTAGTAAGGAATGCAGGCGTTACATTTGCCCACATTGTGACTTTGTTTGTTCTTGGGCGGCCGCTATTCTCGCGGCGGCCGCCCCAGCCTGATTGCTTGTTTGTCATTGTTCCTTATATTAATTGAATATCTGTCGTTATTTTTCCATTATATATTTTTTCGCGGCCTCTAACATGCAAATAGATGTCGCAATTGTCTGTCTTTGGCCAAGTGGCCTGTCCTTCATTAAGGACATATTCGCCTTTATTATCGTGTCAATACAATCAACGCAATCTTCTCGGCTGAGCTTTGTGACATCAACATTTTTTTGAATGATAGTTGAATAATACTCCATTCCCTTTTTGAGTAGACTTCTAATCGCTGTTTCACTTGGATTCTCACCCATTGCGCGAACTATCTTCATTCTGCAAGAGATTCCATTTTTGCTTAACCCGATTCTGTAATCACTTCCTGTCTCTTCTAATTCGCCATCAATGTAGTCAATCTTTGCAATAAATCCGCTATCCTTGTCGGTGCAACATACATAGTCACATTCTCCTTTCTTGTGTTTTCTCGAAGAATCAACGATAAATAATGGTATTTCCCTTTTCATTTTATTTATTTCGCTTAGTTACAACATTCTCTGTATGCCAGTCGGACACCACTTTGTACCGTATTTTTTATCAATTGATAGTAAGTATTTTTCTATCTTGTTATTAACTTCGCTCCACTGTTCATATAATTCATCATATTTATCGCTAAGGTATTCTTCCCTTTCATCGTCATCTGAGGGGAGGTCTTCCGTTTCTTCGATGAAGTCTATTGATTCAATCTCAATGTAATCACCAACAGAAGAAGGCAGACTATCAATATAGTCATAACCGCTTTCTCTTAGTTCTGAATTGACTTCAACAATGGATTGACGAATCTCCATTGCGTCAAGTTCAGAACTCTTCACGAGCTTATCTATATTGCAGTGCATCTCGTGTCTAACTCTACATAATGTGGAGATGATTTCGGCCCAATGTTTAGGCATTCCGTTACTAATAGCGATTTCCTCGTTGTTAGCGTTAGCTTGTTCTGCATTGACGGCTCTGCGGTAATATTGTTCTTTATTTAACTTTGCCATAAGATTTGCCCGTCACGCCGATAGCTCAGCAATTAATTCCTAACCAATTATTTTTTAAGAGACGAGAAAACAAAATGTCTATCTCTGTAAACGTCAATTACGTATGCGTAGTCAGAAGAGCCAGGGTCTGTGTAATACTCCCTTATACGGAACTCATACACGAATACTTCACTACCCTCTTGAATGTCGCACTGAACCTTAAAGGTCTCGCCTTCAACTGCTGGATTCTCTTCATCAGCAAAGGTATATTCGTTTATATCCTGTTTAGACGTTGCAACATAACAGCCAGCTTCTTCCAATCTGCTAATAAGAAGTTTGTATGCTTCGTCAACTGAATTAAAGTTTGTACAGCGAAATTCACTTTGAATCATTGTTAACATATCAATTGACTTGACCGTGTTGTCGAGGGCTGAGGTGTTATTGCTATTTCCTTCTTTTCTATATTGCAAAGATAGTCATTTATCTTGATAATACCAAATAAAAACCAAGATATTTTCTTATAAAAATGCGTGTATTTAACATCTATATATAATTAATTTACAACAAAAAAGGCGCACCCGAAGGCACGCCATTTCTTATCCGATAATATCTTTCAGACTTTGTTTCAAAACTCTGCACATGAGTGTTTTCATTCGGTAGATGCGTGAATTTTTCAAGGCATTCACCCTCTGCTGGCTCATACCACTTAACTCAGCGATAGTGCCTTCACTCATTCCTTGTTCAATTAGGTAATCAACGAAAACCACACGTGCATTCACACTTCGTTCGCTTCTGCTTGTCGTGAACTCTTCAAAAGATAAACCGCTTGCGTTCATTGTAGCTTCAACGGCTTTATCAAATAATATCTGTAATTGTTTCATTTTTGAGGAATTAAAAGGTTGAATAATCATTAAGGATTATTCTTGCTTCTGCTCCTCTTGGAATAAACAAAATAATACCACGCGCCAATTATCATTAGCAACACCGCGGCGAACTGAAAGAAGCTGTCTTTGAATCGCTGCAAAATCGGCGGTTTCTCCTTCACCGTCTTGTTTTCCTTCTCCTTTCTCGTCTCTTCCTTGTCCGTTACGCTCGTCTGCTGCTCCTCCTGCTTTGCGTTGATATAGTGCTTTGCATTTCGGTTGGAAATGATTTTCTTTTCGCGCTCCGTATCGGTGCGGAGAACCTTTCCATCTGAATCAACCGTAACCATTTTTAGCTCGTAAACAAAGACGGTATCGGAGAGATATACGGTGTCAGCAATCGTAAGAATCTGCCGTTGTATCAACGTGTCACGTCTCTCTATCCTCACTGAATCCGTGAATTTTTTCTCAACGCTCGTTGTCTTGCGCGAACATGAAACAAGAGAGAGAAGAACAATAAAGAATAACAATGCCTTTTTCATATCATCGCTATTAAAATGCCTGCAACATCACAAAAGAAGTCCTTCCACTCTGACGTCCCCTGCCCTGTGAATCTGTCGAGCAATTCCTTGGAAATGGCAACCAATAGCATAACGGCTACCATTACCCATACTGGCAAGAAGATAAGTGCCATCTTGGAGATAATGGTCATTACGATAATATGTGTAAGGCCGTCAATGCAAGCGAGGCAGCGAAGCCTGCTACCTTGCTGCATAGTTTGTAAAACCACTTAATCATTTGTTCAAAATAAGATTGTCGTACATAATTGAATTAATTCGGCGTTCCCAGCCTCTAAGGTTTTCCTGTTGGCTCTTGTCGTTCTTGACAATACTCTTGACGAATAACAACCGCATCTGCTTGATACGTCCAAACAACGGCAAGCCGCTTGTGCTATTGATGGCAGCCAATGTCTTGTTGCCGATGATGCCGTCAACCTTCACGCCTACGAGCTTCTGTAATTGTCGCGCCGCCGTGCCAACGCCGCTTGCCCATGCCCAATCAACCATGATGTTAGCAACATTTTGGTCTGTCACATTATCCAATTTGAGCGCATCCCAGTACATGGTTTTAAAAATCTCTTCCCATTCGCTGGTAGTCATCGCTTTCAAGGTATCAATCGTTGCAGGCTTGCCCTTTTTAGCGCAATATCCTCGCCACGTGTTTATCGTCACGCCCTTGTTTGTCGCGCCTCCTCTGTCGTTCTTTCGGTTGCAAAAACCGCCCTCCCATGATAAAATGAAGGGAATTATTTGTTTGTAGTTTGCCATCTTACTTCTCCTCCTTCGTTGCCTCCTCAAACGCCTCGCCTGCATCCTTATCCTTCTTTTTCAGCATAGCGACAATAAAGCGTTTGAAAGAGAAATTAAACTTTACACCATGTATGGCACACACGTGGCCTTTTATGCTATCCAGTTCAAATATGGCAGCAAATACAGAGCCTAACGCACCGCCCTCCTCGTATGTGCCTATGCCAATAGGTTCAAGGAAAGATTTGCCAAGCAGCGCACCCGTCATGATGTAAATCATGTACTCGATGAACTTGCAAACGGTTCTTCTCCCTGCTCTGCTATATCTGAACGATTCCTTTTTTACCTTCACACTCTCAGTCAGACCCAAGTAAAAGTCCGCAATTATCATGAAGATAATAAACAACACCATCCACCGAAGACCGTAAAAAGTTTCTTCTATCTCTGTTGGAATGGTGTAATACGCTCCGATGCCTGCCAAGGCAACCAACGGATTTAAGATAAATGACGATTCCATATTCAGCCCTCCTAAAGAAAATCAATCATTCTGTAATATGCATCGCTGAACTCTGCCTTTCGTCTGAACTTCGCCCACATCCAAGGAATCGGAAGCAGTGTCTTCCAATTATCCTTGGCCAAGACATCATAGGCGGCAGTGTAGTACGGCATATCACAACTTGACCACAATACGCGCCAATCGGGTTTCTTAACGCTCAGTTGCACGCATTGAATGTTGCTGAATCCTTTGAGGCATTCGGCAAGTTTTCGGAAATTGTCGTACACCTCAGTGCCTTCTTCGCATTCCCCTTCATAGGTAAGCAGATACTTCGTCTTGACTGGCGAAGATGCTGCAATGCCGTTAAGTTCTGCCATGAGTTTTAGCAAGGATTTCTTAGCTTTCCACAAGCCATGTGCGGCAACGAATCTCCCTCTACCCTTGTCCCATTTCACGCGAAGGTCAAACAGACGGCAGCCGCATCTATGTTGCTGCACTAAGGTTTTTGACTGGCATTTTGAAAACGCGGAGACAAGGAACGATAAAAGGCCGTCTCCTTTCTCTCCTGTGAAGCTGTTATGTGTTGCAATTTTAATCATGTCTTTCAGTTTTAATGGTTCAACGTTCCTGCCTCTTCCAGTTTATCAACGAGTGTTTTGCAGATAATGCGTAGATGATTGATGGCAAACTTTGCTTCGTCAAGAGTGGTGACGCTTGGCACGGCCTTCAAAAACTCGTACTCGCTTTGAAGATTGAGGTTGGCTTTCTTTACGCCGCCAAGGGTGTCAGCTTTGGCAGGAAGTAGTTCAAGTAGGCCAACGCTTTCATCGTCAATGTAGTCGCCTCCATCAGTATTATTGCTATGAGTAGTAAGGCCTTTTCCGATTCTTACTATACCATTGTGAGAATCTGTCGCCGTCGTGGCGAGTTTGCCAGAAATAAGCGGAAGTAGGGAAGAGACGCTGTAAGTTTCTTTCAATTCTCCGTATGAAATTCCAAAAAAGTCAGTACCTCCTGTCTGCTCGTCAACTATCGTAAGAAGGCATTGGGAGATAAGCCTTAATAGATAGATATAAGTAAGTTCTCCACAATCTATACTGTCTCCTTCTTGAGTTTCTTTTAGTTCGATACAATCATAATCATATACAAAGCCAATATCATTCGACAAGCTATCAAATCCAGCATTGAAGGTATTTTCGTCTACACCTATAATAGATTCTGATTCAATTCTTCTTCCTACTTGATATGGGTCGGAAAACCAATAAAACGGCTTTCCGTCAATCAGAGAGGCAACTATCATATAGTGAGCGTAGGATTCTGTTTCCCCGTATTGTGGGTAATCCAAATATTGAAGTTGACCTTCACCAAAAGCATTATACTTTTCATTCTCATACGATGTGTACAACTTTATGAGCCGAAGGTCTTTCTTCTTCGGGCTGCAAAATTTCTCCCCATTCATCACGATGTCTCCCTCTGTCGTGAAATGAATAATCGCGGGATTCGTAGCCTTCAACGCATCCTCTGTCGAAGTATTCACGTCAAACCTAAAAATGCGACCTTCAAGCTTTTTCCAATCTACTGTTGCCATAACCTTATATAATAACAACATTCTCTGACAATGCGAAATGACAACATCTGCACATTGCCAAAGAATGTTTGGCCCGAAGGCCGTTTAACCACACTTAGTTAATAATTAATTTTTTACTTGCTTCTTATTATCCCCTCCGACAAGATTAATATTCGTAATTTCGATAACGTTCAGAAGGCGCATCGTAAATTCATGCCATTCTTTTTCAAATGGAGCAACCATCTCGGGCGTGACGTGAATCTTATTCAGCGTACCAATGATGTTGACGATAAATCCTTTCACGTTAACAGCCTCAAACATGCCTTGGTCGTGCGTCATGAAAAACTCGTACAAGTCAATCCAGCAAAGGCCCTTGAACACCACATCCTTAATGATGTTGGTTGTATGCGTCAGAGAATCTTTACGCATTCGATAGGTGTAGCCGATGGTGTCAGCATACGCAACCTTGTTAGCAAAGAACATCATCGGAATAATGGTCGGCGTGTCTTCGATGTAACGCCTATCGCTGTAAGGCACTTTGTTGCAGATTTCCTTGCGGATAATCTTGTTATTCATGAAGACAATTCGCTCTCCCCAAAACTTGGCAACCTTGTCGCGGCCTTCCGTAACACAATTGCCGTAAGAGGTGGCATCCCATGAGCCATCTTCTTTGAGGATTTTTACGCCGCCGCTGACAATATCCGCACCCGTGGCATCGGCTGTAGCAAGCAATCTCTTGACGAAATCAAGGTCTATGTAATCATCGCCATCTAACGTCATTACATAATCTGCACTTGCATAGTCAATGCCTCGTCTGCGTGACAAACCAGCGCCAACATTTTCGCTATTCTCCAAGAGTGTGATTCCCTTGATTCTTCTGAGGATGTCAAGCGTACCGTCTGTTGACTTGTCTTCAACGACAATAACCTCACACTTCTCTGTCTGATTCAAGGCGCTTGCAACGCTCTGTTCAATATATCTTTCAACATTGTATGCCGTAATGACAATGGCACATCTGTACATCTTTTTCATTTTTCTTGTTTGAGAGGATTAGGCAGGATGCACATCTGTACACCCTGTCTAAATGTTAGTTTGGCTATGCCAGTTTCAAAAGGTCTTCCAGGGCGGTGACACGGGTAGTCAAAGCGGAGAGGTCATCGGTGGTGGCGGCGGTTTTCATTGCTGAAACATCATGATTGTCTGTAGTCCATGAGAATTTACCATTATGAGGATTTAAACCAAACGAGCAAGTCCCGCCATTAAATTCTAATCCTAAAACTTCATAGGCTTCGCCATTAGCTTGCGTGCCAAGAGAAACATTCCCTTTTATTCCTACACTATCCCCTATATACACGTCTCTTCCGATAGATGAACCTTCACCGTTTCCATTATCTATAGAAAATTTGCCTTCATAGTTTATTCCAATTTTGACACCATTATTTAATTGTGCACCGATACTGATATTAGCGCCTGTACCAATGGAAACATTATCATCGATTCTTATATTAGAACCGAAAGTTACAGGATTACCATCTTGACTATCTGTAATTTTATACCCGCACCCTGTACTGGTCTTGGTAATCCTCACATCTCCAATCTTTCCAGCCACCGCATCAAGTTTCACCTTATCAGCAGCAGACATAACGCCAGCCTTGGTGGAGGTGGCAGGGAGAATCGCAAGGTCATCTACCGTAGTCGCCTCTCGTCCGTTGGCATAGGTAATGGTCTTATCGAATGAGACGCTATTTTCCTGCGCAATTTCGCTCTGTGCGAATTTCACATTAGCGACAGCTACGTATTCAATTTCGCTCTTCTTGGCATAGCTCGTCAAATCCTGCAAGCCCTGCAAAGCGTCCCAGTTCTTGGTGGTAGCAGGGTTAATGGCAGCACTGAAAGCAGTAACACATACCACGTTCACGCCAGCAGGATAAGCCTTGCCATCAATGGTTATGGCATCGGTGATATTCCACACATCGCCAGCCTTGGCAGAAGTGAGAGCCTTCAACTGAGCGGCAGTGCATGAACCCTTAGTTGTGTACACACTTCCAAGGGCAGAAACCTTCTGGTCTGCATAGCTCTTGGCAGAAGCGAGGGCGCTGTTAGCCTTCGTGGTTGCGTCTGTGGCGGCAGCACTGACGGCCTCTTTCTTCTTGGTGTCTGCATAGCTCTTCGCGGAAGTCAGCGTGGCAGTATCCTTGCTGTCAATTTCGCTCTTTGAGTAGGTTTTGCCGCTTGCAGATGCGATAGACGCTTTCAACTCTTTGTTGATGTCGCTCTGCAATTTATCCTCTTCAAGGTCAACGACCTGTGAGGCTTCAACTGCAACGCCGTCACTCGTATCTGATTTGATACGAGATGTATATTTGATGTAGTCTGATGCTACTCCGTATTTTTTTGCCATTTTTTCTGGATTAATAAAGTTCAACATTATGGACGCTTACGCCCATCTTTGATGCCATACGATACACTCGGTAAGTGATACCAGAACCTGTTGCGTCAGTCTGCTTTACAAAGTTGACTGGCAACGGGCCTTCACGACCTGCGAGGTTATTTGCCAAGTTCGGCGAAACAGTTACATCAGACGGAATCAGAACATAACCATAGGGCTTTTCAGCCGTGAAGGAGAATTTATACGTACCGTTTGAATTGCTCTGCAACTTCGTGCCGTTGACCTGAGCAAGGAACTTGGCCATCTCAGCCGCATCGCTGACAGGTGCTGTCTCGTACGAGCTAACGCCATACAAGATTTGATTGTAGGCATAAACCGTCTTTGATGCAGTTCTTGCAACGCCCTTAACGGTTGCATGTACATCAAAGAGGGTAGTCGAACTTGCTTTCACCGTGCCAGAATAAACGCCAGTAGACTTCTTCGTAACGGTGACAGAAGCGCCTCCTGCTGTCATCGTTGGCAGTGCATCAGCGTCAACATTCGCACCAGCAAATGTACAAGTGACGGTCAACGTGAATGCCGTTGATGTACCCTTGACGAAAGTCGCGGAAGGTGAAACACTAAACGAAATCTTTGCCTTAGCGTCATTTTCCTCCTTAACCTTTCGGTTCACATACTCTGCCTGTGTATCCGAGATTCCACGGATAACGGCAGAGGCTTCATACACGAGCGCATTTTCGCTCTTGACCACGTCAACGCGGCCTTCTGTGCCTGCTGTGTCAGCCTTTGAAGCCGCCACAGATGCTTTCTCTCTGAATTTGATAAATTTTGCCATGTTTTTTTATTTTGATTTTAACTCATGAGTTTTCTTATTCATCGGCCAAATCTTTCCATCTTGCTCCAGCCATTTCCTTGCCTTCTGCATTAAGGTGAGCTTGCTTAACAAATTCTACATGAATATTAGGAAAGCCACTCTTGCCCATTGTTCCTGCCATAGTTACATTGAGCTTCATATTTGCCCACTCGAAAACCTTTGCTGGGAAATCTGAAAATTTCTTTGTCTGAACACGGACGGCCTTATTTCCAAGTTTAAATCCAACGGTCTCTGTGATATAATCGCCTACCTTTGTATAGCCAAGCAATTCTTTGGCAATCTTCTCGCCAAAATCATAGACATCCAAGGTGAAGCCTTTTTGTCCCTTATCACTTTCAAGCGTTGCGTAATATTCGTCCATGTCCTCAACTTCAATGTTATTGGTTGAAGCTGCACTATCATTGAAAGAAAAACTATCCTTCACGATTGCACTAAACTCAAAAGCTGTTTCCCATTTTGAATCAATTGGGAAAGAGCCATCTTTCTCTACATCAAGCAATTTAACGCTTACGATTCCATAAGGTGAAGTCTTTGCCATAATTATTTTCTTTTTTAAAATTGAACTTTAATTCTCAAATTGATAAAATGTGTTTCATCGTTATCTTTCATCACATTGCTGTCTGAACTGATAGAATAAGCAATACCATCAACCATCAATGGTTGGTCTTCGGTTTCAGTCATCTCGTTAGTATAAGGGATAAGATTGCAGACATTTTCATACATCCGTGAAAGACTTTCCTTATTAAGACTTCCAGACGAATTGTCCTGCGCGTGGATATTAAGATTTATCAAATTGCTGTCTGCCCATTTTCCGTAATTGACTGACAGACTATTGACAGCAATATAATCACCTCGATAGTTTTCATCCTTCTCGTATGCAAATACTTTAAAATCACTTTGCTGCTTCAAATATCTGCAAAGCGATGTAACTACGTCTATTGAGTTCTTATATTTTTCCATCTTTTATGTCTTGTGCAAGTTTATTCAATTGCTCTGTCAACCATCCCTGTACATGAGAGATAACCTTGTGGCCTTTTGCTTCAACATATCTTGCATAATACATTCCTGCACTCACTTTGATTTCCCAAAGCGCTGTTTGGTCGGCATCCAGCGAATTAGCTGCAATTTCTGCATTCGCCTCGCCTTCTGCACTTCCCAAACCATCAAAGCCACATCTTTTCACCTCGCTACCACCGTAATAGATTGTAGCACAAATGCTACCGCGTAAATTCCGCGTGTGGTCATCGTAACCGCCACTCATGCGGTCTGGATACGCATCACGTGCAATATTGCACGCCTCTTCTGCTATGATGGTCAACTCTCGAAGTATTGCGTTGCCTCTATTTGCTGAATTGTTCTGTTTCTTCGCTCCAGCCTTTTTTAAAACATTCTCAAACCCTTCTATTGCTATATCCATAATTTCAGCCAATGCCCTTTTGTTGTTACTCCAAGAATCTGTCTTTTGGCATCCAATGTTGAATCGTTCTTTACGACCCTAACATAATCGCCAACCTTCGGAATCCTGCCGAAACATCTCACGTCATTAAGGAGAATATCGTATGATGTGTTATATTTATATCCATCATTGAGCGTTATTTGATTGGCCTTAGAATTTGGCGCAACCGTGCATCCTACGCATTTCGACCAGCATATCTTTTCTATAATATTCAAGTCTTCATCCTCCTGCTTGACTACCGTCTGTAAGGATATTGTTGCATTCTTAATCATATATGTATGCAATAGATATTGTTGTCATTCTCTTTCAAGACCAAGTCTGGCGAAATTCCAGCACTTTCAGCGATAGATTTAATTCTCTCCTTCAGCAGCTTGGTATCATAGCTTTGCGAAAAGCCTCCAGCACTCTCAGAAGATAATGAAAGCATTTTCGATAAACACAACATTGAGGCTAAAGCAACGGTCTTCCTCGCCTCGCTGTTGTATTCATCTGTCGGCGCGTATGGCGTAAAACGAAATCCAGCGTCTATCAGTCCCTTTTCCATAGATGCCATAGATTGCTCGTATGGCTCTATCTCCGTTGCAATAGCCTCAATTATATTCATTTTTTATGCTGTTTTATCGGTTTCCATAATAAAGAAATCATCAAGACCATAGAATACAGGCGTTGCCCACATTTCATAGTCAATGAATCGTCCTTTTTCGTTTCGCCAAAAGCCTACAAGTGCATCGTCATACTGACTATAAGTCTTGTTAGGCAGTGGGTCAATCATTTCGAGAGGGTCAGATACCTTCAACACGGCCACATTCTGAACGCATTGAAATACAACACGGTCATCAACGGTCATGTTAATCGTGCTTCCATCCTGCAATTTCACAAAACGGTCAGGCTCAATTGTGATTGTCGGCAACAAAAGGCTTTCCAAATACAAGTTCGCTTCGTTGAACGTGATTTTTGCAGGACTGATGTCAACCTTGCCAAGTTTCAGTTTAAACGTGTCTGCAAACTCCTTACTCTTGCACATCTTACGGAAAGTGCGTGTACTCATACGCATTTTTACAACCGTCTTACCCTTGGCAGACAATTCGTCCACAATTCTTTGAATATCAGAAATCGGCGTTGAAGCCTCCTCCTCACCCCATTTGGCGGTAGGATGATATTTCTTCACGCCCAAATCAATCTTGTAAGTAACATTGGACTTCTTGTTGTTCTTGGCATCTACGGTCTGCGTGCCGCTGAACAAACCTTCATAGTAAAGCAAGTCGATTCGTTTCTGAGGCGCGATAACTGCTTTTTCAAACGGGTCAAACAAATACTTCACAAGTTTGGCGTAATCATTAGAAGCATACATCGCAGGAGTGTCATTTCCGTATTTATTGCGCAAACGGCCTTCCATGTAGTAATACTGGTCTAATCGGTCATTATCCATCTGCCATTCGTCACCCATGTGCGAAATTGAGCCAACAAGCTCATTTGCACTTGGCATGGTATGCGTTGGCTTTTCGCCGTTTTTGTCAATTACACTACCGACCATCGCTGCACTATACTCCGCGATCGCGGCACGATACGTGCGTGAAGCCTCGTAGTCAATTGTGGTAATCTCATCCTTCCAAAGTGGTTTGTACGTGGAGTTTTTCATTTGCTCCTGCACAAACACATCAAATCTCTTAGGCTTTTCCAGCTCTTTAATTAGACTATCCATCTCTATTTTTTAGTTAAGGTTTAATTAAATACTTATGCGTAACAGTCAAAGCCTCCTTAATCGCCTCGTTAATAGGATAAGGCAAGGAATCTTCGTCAATCTCATACGCTTGCAAAGTAGGCGTGCAGCTCTGTTGCCCATCCAGTTCAACGGTGGCATAATTCAAGCCGATAACCTTGCCTGCGTTGCCATCGTCAACTACGGCGTTAGCTTCCACTTCGTTTTCAAGTGCTGAAATCGTCAGCTTCGTAAAATCGCTTGACGAATCATCAACCTTGGAGATTGTAGAGCCAGCAATTTTATCGCCAACCATGAACAATGAACCTTTGTTTACTTTAAGCGTTGTAGCGGCTTGCATTGCCTTCTCATACACCTTTGCCGTTTTGCACGCACTAACCATACCGTTAGTAAGCAACACCAATGGCGTTCCCTTTGGTAGCCATTTTAACGTTGACGGCAGATTGGTTTCATCAATCGTGAAACCAGCAACACGCCGCACGCAGCTCTTTTCATCCCAAGCACCTTCTTTGATGTCTGTCGGAAATTTCTTCTTGTAGTACATAACTTTCTTATTTTTCTTTTGTTTCAAGTGCCTTTTGCGCTCCCTGCATGAGTTTTACAAATCCTTCATCGGAATCAGCATCACCGCCAGAAGTTGGAGGCTCAGCAATTCCAAGGGATTCAAGGATAGCCTTACGTTCGTCTGCATAATCCTGCGCAATCTGTGAGGCAACATTATCGAGGTCTTCTTCTTTCTCCAACTTGTAACGCGAAATAAACTTTGCAGGAATACCTTTCAATTTCTCGTTGCTTGAAAGAACTTGCGATAAACGCTCAGATTCACGTTGCTGTTGGATTGGTTTGATGGCCTCTGCGATACCTTCGGAAATAAGTTTAGCAATCGCCTCTTTGGTCAAAGTATTTTCTTCAATTGGTTTTGTTTGGCCTTCTTCTATTGTATTTGGCTTCACATAACCTTTGTACTTTTCTTCAATGGCACTTGCATATCTGTTACCGACCTTTTGAAGCATGTTAACGTATGATTCAGCACCGTTTGCTACGTTGCTGATTTCCTCATCCGTTGAATCTTCTTTAAGGCTGCTTGACAAAACGTCAGCAAGCTCTTCAAGTTCGTTTGCCTTAAAACCCTTGCTCGCGTACAAGGTTTTCAAAACTTGGATTAACTTTTTCTTCATGTCTCATTTCATTTGTTTAATTACATCCACAAAATTAATTGAATTATTCAACACAACAAAATGAAACGATTAAAAATATCTATCCAATAAACACCCTTTTAAAATTCAACTCAAAAACACGAATCCCTTCCCCCTGGATATTCGGCGAGAAATTTGAAAAATTTCGAGCATCGGCTATATGTATAGGGGTGATTTTTTGGTCTGCCTCACTAATATTACAATATATGGTTTATTAAGATAAGTAATATGAACCTGTGAATATTACTTAGATTAATAAATTATATATTGTAATATAGTGAGGCAGACCAAAAAATCCAAGAAAATTTCGAGATTTTTTTCGAGGTTTCTAAATGGCTGAAAATCAGAGATTTAAGGTAGAGAAATATGCACTTGCAATGCACTTGCAATGCAAATGCAATGCACTTGCATAAAACACCCCTTGATTATCAGCGAGTTATGCCAATAAAATTTTTGAGTAGTCAAAAAAGCTATGTATTTATGTGTATTTTCGCATTGCGTGAATATGGAGCAGGTGAAAAATAATTGTACTTCCATCTAAAATATTAGCGAAAACATTTGGTATATATAAAAATTATATCTATCTTTGCAATATAAAAGAAAGGGAATTGACAACTAACTACCTAAAAATGAGAATTATGAAGTTGATTTACGCAAGAGATATTAAAGCAATCACGAAGATGTTCAATCTTTCAGAAGATGAGAATTGGTTCTTGAAGAATTTATCAGATTCTATCAATAGCGAGAAATCAGAAATCTGCATGGATATTCAAGAAGTATTGCTATACGGCACAAGTATTGATGAAAAGGCGAATGCTGTTAAAGCCTTGTTGGTTTATTTTGGTGCAAAGGCGCAAAAAGAGAACGATTTGCGAAATAAATTTGACCAAACAACTTGGAAATTAGAAAAAATGCTCAAATGTGGCTCTTGGCAAATGAGGCAGTGGTTTAGGGCTATTGCAATGAATAAAGACCGATTCGGCAAATTTGTTGAATGCTCTGAAACATTTGGATTGAATTATTTGGAAATAGCATAAAGGTAACGCCCCGTCTAACCAACGGGGCAAACAAAACAATATAGAATTATGGAAGCAACAATAAATCAAATACAGGAAATAGTGTCAGTTCTGACATCAGACGAGCAGCAGCTACTCAAAGATACCATCAATTACGGAGCATGGGGCGATAGCGATTGGGAGTTTCTTGATGACAACGAGAAAGTGGAAACTGTTACAATGTATGGTTACTGCACCAATGATGCTAAGAGATCTGGGCATTTCAGCGGAAGAAAGGTGTCTTCCATGTTCCGTTCTATGTATAAGAAGTTATGCCCAGCAAATCACAATCAGATAGGCAGATACATTTCACATTGTAATGATTGGTGGGGCGATGGTAGCGGCGATATGCTGTTCATCAGAAAAGACTACTATAATGCCTTTGAGGAATGGGCAATGAATAAGTAAATAGACTAACAATGAGGCTTTTGCTCAAAATAGACAATCAATGGAATACACAATAGAAGAAATACAAACAATGCTGAATATTGTTTCGGCTGTACTTCACAATAGGCGTTATCAGCAAGGTAGCACATTACGCATATCAACGGTTTATAATATTGACGATTTCGACATATCGACAATGAGGAAATGGATTGCGTATTGGAAGCAAACAATAGATTCAACAAAACCGACTAAAATTAAATAATAATATGAAGAATAGTCTTTCCAACTTTACGACAAAATGCATGATTTTTAAAAGATTCTTCTATTTCAAGATGGGTGTTACTACGCACGAAGTTGAAGACACTGAACAAGATATGTTTTCGGGAACTGTGTATATTAACCGACATGAATTTATCTGTGTTGAGAAGGAAAAGGACAAATACATGGTATATATCAACAATCCAGACGGACACGATGGTGAGCAATGGGTTTTCGGATATTACGATGATTTTGAATTAGCTATACAGGTAATGGATGTTATCATAGATAGAGGAGAATATCCTCAGCCATTAGAAGTCTGGTGATGGTAATAAGACAATGAGGAAATGTATTGCATAATGGAAGCAAATAATAGATGCAATAAAACCGACTAAGAAATGAAGAATTGATAATAACAATGTAAAACACACAGATATGGCAAAATTAAAAATGATAATTCCCAGATGGAACATTGAAGAAGAAACAGGCTACAAACCTTTCACTACATTCTGGCAAGATTTCTCCATTGCTGACACATACGGCTTGCAAGCCATTCAAGATACGTTCAACCGTGCCTTTAATGAGTGGAAAGACAATTACAAATACCTTACTGAACTTGTACTTGTTCTTAATCATAAGATTTGCTACCATTATGCTGAGAATGGCACAGATGAAGAAAATGATAAAGCTTATCTTTACAATAAACTCTGGAATGAAGCCAACGACTACGCATTAGAGAACTTGCAAGGTGAGCAAGCTGATTACTTCTATCACATAACAGATTAAGCTAAGAGAAACAATGAATGATAAAGAAATAAAAGTGCTGCGTCACATTGTAGCTGAATTGCTTAATAATGTGCAATATACGGCAGAAGAAAAGGTTATTGTCGAAACAGAAGACGGAGGATATAGTATCTGCGGAACGCTACGAACTGCAAAATCCAAAATCTATAGCCTTAGTATGTCAGAGTTGAATGTAATGCGAAAATTCGTTGAACAATGAAAGTAAGACTATTGAAGAAATTACGCATGCGAGCTTCTATCCTTCTTGAATTGCACGACTATGGAGTGAAGTACTCCAAGATGGCAGGAAAGTGTAGATATGTACTCGTCAGAAAAGATAATAAAGAGTTCATGGCTAATGGCAATAATATTGGATATCTTCTAAATGAGGCAGATAGAATAAAGCGCAATTACATCCTTTCGGAGGTAGAGGCATACAGAAAGAAAAAGAGAAAATCAAGGCAGGAATACAAAATCATAAAATTGGAATAAAATAAAACGCAATTATGTTTGTGGTTAGAAGTAAAAGTAGTATCTTTGCGGTGCTAAAACTTCATTTATCGACAAGTAATCCACATTACTTAAAAGAGTTACCATAACCCCTTAATCCCCAAATATGGGGATGTTATAGGCGGTATTGTACCCCCGTGGAATAGCTGTAATGGCTATCCGACCTACTTGTCGACCAGTAGTTTTAGCAGCGGGAAAGGCAATACCGCCTTTTTTATTGCCTAAAATGCTAAAAATTTATCATTATGGTTGAAAATCAAAATCTT
>ENA-ORMS01000499-ORMS01000499.1-human-gut-metagenome-genome-assembly--contig:-NODE-499-length-39003-cov-6.217803_pt1 | contig 39003 bp, 39 predicted proteins | sample MGYA00242104_ERZ508997 | MGnify/ENA primary metagenome ERZ508997 (study PRJEB26280, sample SAMEA2338704) | human gut metagenome | biome: human gut; feature: human-associated habitat; material: faeces... | reverse complement strand
CCCCATACTACGTGATAATTAAAATATAGGAAACCCCTAGTTATTTTAAATTACCATAAAAAACAATGAGATTATCCTTGCTAGATATATTATAATACAAATAAAATGATTTGTAATAAATTATATAACAAAGATGTGATTTTTTAATTCTACATGATGGATTGAAACTGTGGTAAAATGAATGCAAGTAGGTGAAAAAGTATGGATGAAAGAAGTAAAAGGACACTTAAGATCATTATAGGATTAGTGGTTGCTGTATTATTAGGGACAGTTTATAGCAGTTATTTAATGCCTCAAAAGACGCATCTTGTTTTTGGGGCGACTTATATGACTATGAACAACCCATTTTATGAAGTTATTGATAATGAATTAAAAAAAGATATAGAAAAAGAAGGGGACGAACTTATTGTACGTAATCCTGAACTCGATATAGAAAAACAGAATCAGCAGATAGAAGAATTTGTTGCAATGAAGGTGGATGGAATCTTTGTGAATCCAATTGCTTCTGATAAACTGAGTTCTTTAGAATCAGCAAGAAAAGCGGGAATACCTGTTATCGCCATTGACGCTGCTGTTGATAATGATCTTATAGATTGCACGATTGAGTCAGATAATTATGATGCAGGTGTATTATGTGCACAAGATATGATGAAGAGGCTTCAATCAGCAAATATCGTCTTATTAAAACATTCCACAGCTGAATCAGCTAAATCTAGAATTCAGGGGTTTGTAGATACAATTAAAAACAATCCACAATATCATATTGTGGATTCTGCAGAGTGTGAAGGACAGCTTGAACGTGCGATGCCAGTGATGCAGGATATTCTAAAAAGACATTCTAAAATTGATGTTGTTATGTCTTTAAATGACCCTTCAGCTTTAGGCGCTTTGGCAGCTATTGAGTCAATGAAGCGCACAAATATTCTTGTTTATGGTGTGGATGGTACACCGGATTTGAAGTCACTCATTAAGCAGAGTCCTTTAGTGGCAGGGACGGCAGCTCAGTCACCTATCCAGTTTGGTAGATTGGCCGCAAAGAATATGTATTCTCTTCTCAATAGAAAAGATGTGCCTGAAATAATAGAGGTCCCTGTGACGCTGATCACAAAAGACAATATTGATACCTTCAATGTCAGGGGGTGGCAGTAATGTTAGAACAATTTAATTTAAAAAGAATACGTGCAATAATGATGTTCTGGAACTTCGTCATGATTACAAGTTATGCAATGATATTCATGTTTAGTACCAAGTATATTATTATGAATAATATTTCACGAGACTTTCTGAGTTCTCTTAACTACATTCCTACAGATCCATCCATTATTTTCTTTAAATCATTGATTTTATATATAATCATCATGATACTTATGAATCTCTTTGATCATCGTGTTAAGGAATATCCATTTGAGAATATTCTCTTTCTACTTATTGAAACACTTATAGGCTTTATTATTATGAAATCATTGTATTTCATTTATAGTGGTATTATCTATTTGATATTCAGTGATGCATTATTTAGATTTAAAGAGAATAAATACGTTAAGTGGCTGACTATTCCGTTAAGTCTACTTCTTATTATTTCTAACTATAATTTCTTCAGTACATTATTTCCTCTTGTGAATGCTGATGCATATCTCAATGTGTATACCAGTACGACAAGAGGGTTATTACAGGTAGGAATCAATTTACTAGATATTGTGAATTTATTGTTCTTTATTTTATTCTTGATGATTTATATTGCGAATGAAGTACAGGAAAATGAACGTATGACACAGGAATTAATTATGGTTCATCAAGTCAATCATGAATTAGAGAATTATGCTGCAGTAAGTGAAAAGATTGCAGAAGATAAAGAAAGAAAAAGACTCGCTCGTGAAATACATGATACATTAGGACATGCATTAACAGGAATTGCGGCAGGTGTTGATGCCTGTATTGCGATGATCTATATCAATCCTCAGGCAACCAAACAACAATTGATGGTTATCAGTAAAGTTGTAAGGCAGGGAATTGTAGATGTACGTAACTCTTTGAATAAATTAAGACCTGGTGCACTTGAACAGCATGGCTTTAAAGGAGCACTAGAGAATATGATTGAAGAATTCACAAGTGTCAGTGATCTAACAATCACTTTAGACTATCGTCTAGATAAAGTGGATTTTGAAAATACGAAGGAAGATATATTATTTAGAGTCATTCAGGAAAGTATTACTAATGCAGTAAGGCATGGAGATGCAACGCATATTAATATTTCTATATATATAGAAGATCAGAAATTGAAACTAGAAATCCAGGATAATGGACAGGGATGTGAAGAGATTCATTATGGCTTTGGATTGAAACAAATGACAGAACGTTTGGCTATGATTAATGGGAAAGTGGCTTATGATGGACATCATGGATTTTTAACTATTGTCACTATTCCATTGCAGGAGGGTGAACTATATGATTAAGGTAATGATTGCAGATGATCAGGAATTGATTAGAGAATCATTAAAGATAGTATTAAGCACACATGAGGATATAGATGTAGTAGGGACTGCATCTGATGGCTTTGAAGTATTAAAATGTTTAGAAAAAAATGTTGTTGATGTTATTTTAATGGATATTCGTATGCCAGGAATGGATGGAGTTATGGCAACAAAAGAAGTGAAATCTAAGTATCCTGATACAAAGATAATTATATTAACGACTTTTGATGATGATGATTTTGTCTTTAGTGCTTTGCGTTATGGAGCCAGTGGTTATTTATTAAAAGGTGTATCCATGGATGAACTTTATAAGGCCATTGTGACAGTGAATACAGGAGGGGCAATGATCAATCCTGATATTGCGACAAAAGTCTTTAGTATGTTCTCTAAGATGCAGCAGAATAACTATACTATTAAAGTGGATGAAAAGGATGTAGAAACATTAAGTAAGCCAGAATGGAAAGTGATTCAGCATGTAGGATATGGTTTATCTAATAAAGAAATAGCCCAGAAACTCTTCTTATCAGAAGGAACAGTCAGAAACTATTTAAGCTCTATCCTATCTAAACTTAACTTAAGAGACCGTACTCAGCTGGCAATATGGGCAGTAGAGAGTGGGTTATTAACGAAGGCGATTGATGATGAGTAGATTTAAATTAGTATTAGGTATAGTTGTTTTTTCACTTTTCTTTATGATTGTGGCAGATTATCCTAATACAATTACTTTGGAGTTAGGTGTCTTTTCAGGAAGTAACTGGGGAGTACCTAGTGGAGAGAGCTATAAAATCATTGATGGTGCTATAGAACGATTTGAAAAGAAATATCCAGGGGTTAAAGTGAAGTATGAGAGTGGAATCATGAAGAATGATTATTCTTCATGGCTTTCAGATAAGATTGTCAAGGGAGAAGAACCGGATGTTTTTATGATTCTTGATGATGATTTCAATACATTAAGTTCTATCGATGCACTTGCTGAAATAGACAGTTATATGTCTTTTGATCAGAATTTTAGTACGGATGATTATTATTCCAGTGTTTTAAAAGCAGGAACGTATTCGAATAGTCAATATGCACTTCCTTATGAATGTAATCCGACATTGATGTTTGTGAATAAGACTCTTCTGGAAAATTGTCATATTCAGATGCCTGATAATGATTGGACATTGGATGATTTCTATTCTATATGTAAAAAGGTAAGTGAGTATTCTTCAAATTATTATGGCTATTATGATTATGAATGGCTTGATTCTATTTATGCATATGGCGCACAGGTCTTTAATGAAAAGGGAACTAAATGTTATCTAGATCAGAGTGCCGTGAAGCGTGCTATAGAATTTTATCGTAAACTCAATAATTTAAATAAAGGACATACAGTCACATCTGAAGAATTTGATAAAGGGTTAGTTGCTTTTTCACCTCTTTCTTTAGCTGTATATCGTACATATAAGCCCTATCCATGGCGTGTTAAAAAGTATTCTACATTTGAATGGGATTGTTTAAAGATGCCTACTGCCTCAAAGAATCAGGGAAGTGCACAGGTGTCTACATTATTGATGGGTATGAGTGCAAAATCACATCATAAATCACAGTCTTGGAATCTGTTAAAAGAATTATGTCATGATCAAACAACTCAGCAGTCTATAACACAATACTCTCAAGGAATTTCTCCTTTGAAGAAGGTTGCACAGTCACAAACAATCATTGATATGCTCGATGAAGAAACAGGTGATTCTAAAATCAGTATATCGTTATTGAATCAGGCATTACTGGGCGCACGTAACCGTGAAAAGTTTAAGAAATATGATGGGGCGAAGACGATGATTGATACCAATATGATAAAGATGATTCATTCAAGTGATGATTTTGATCTTTCATTAATAGAATTGCAAAAAGCAGTCAATAAATATTTAAATGAATAGAGTGGCTTGGCCGCTCTTTTTTTAATATGACAAATGTCATATTGAAGTCATGACTTTAGACAGATGGAATGAAAACGCTTGAATGCTAGAATGTAGTCACAGGAGGAGAAAAGAAATGAAATATGTAGTACTTGTAAGCCATGGTGAGTTTGCTAAGGGATTAGCCAATGCACTTAGCATGTTAGCTGGAGAAAAGAAAGAAGTTATTGCCGTAGGATTAGAAAATGGTAAGACTGCTGATGAATTCGCAGAAGTATTCAAAGAAGCAGTAAGTCCAATTACTGCAGAAGATGAAATCATTCTTCTTGGTGATTTAATTGGTGGATCACCATTAACTACTGCACTCAATGTAATCAATGAAAAAGGTTTAACAAATAATACAGTTGTTCTTGGTGGTATGAACCTTCCACTTGCATTAACTACAGTATTAATGAAGGACAACCTTGATAAGGAAATGCTTCCTCAGGCAGTACTTGGTGAAGCACATGAAGCATTAAAAGAATTCAAACTCGCATCAGAAGATGATGACGAAGAAGACGATATTTAAGGAGGAAAATAAATATGTCAGTTTCATTTATTCGTATTGATGACCGTATGATTCATGGTCAGACTTGTACTCGCTGGGCTAGAGAATATCCTTGTGATGGTTTAGTAGCAGTTAATGATAAAGCAGCAGGTAACAGCGTATTAAAGGCTGCTTATAAAGCTGCAAGTGGTAAAAAGACATTTGTCTGGACACTTGATGCTTTCGCTAAGAAATCTCAGAAGGTATTAGACTCTGATACTCAGTATTTCTTAATCACTAAGAACCCTGTTGATATGGCTACAATTCTAGTAGATCAGGGATTCAAGTGTGGTATTGATACAGTTATTGTTGGTCCTTGTAATGACCGTGAAGGCGCTGTAAAGCTTGGTAATAACCAGTCTATTACTCAGGAAGAAGCAGATGCATTCGAAAGAATTTCTAAAGCAGGTTATAAAATCAAATTTGCCTTACTACCAGATGTCTCAATCGGTACATGGGATGATTTCAAAGGTAAATTTGGTTATTAACAAATATTATATTTAAGGGAGAAAAAATTATGGAAATTAGTTGGTTTCAAGCTGCCCTACTTGGTTTATTTGCTTGTTTATCAAGTATGCCAGGTCTAGGTGGTACTTCTATTGGTAACTACACATTAGGTAGACCTTTAGTTGGTGGTTTAGTTTGTGGTATTATCTTAGGCGATTTAAAGACAGGTATTCTTGTTGGTATCGCTATGCAGTTAGTTTATATCGCATTAGTTACTCCTGGTGGAACAGTATCTGCAGACGTTCGTGCTGTCAGCTACATTGGTATCCCACTAGCAATGATTGCGATTCATTCTTATGGTTTAAATCCTGCTTCAGTTAAAGCTCAGGGTCTTGCTACTTCATTTGGTACAATGGTTGGTACATTAGGTACAGTATTATTCTATGGAACAGCTACTATCAACTTAGCATGGCAGCATATTGGCTGGACTGCAGTTGAAAAAGGTGATTTCAAGAAATTATATACGGTTGACTGGGTACTTCCTTGGATTTCACATATCATTTGTTCATTCATTCCAACATTAATCATGTGTAAAATGGGTGCACCAATGGTTGAATTAATCAAGAACTACTTACCAATGGATGGTCTTGCTATGAAGACATTATTCACTGTTGGTTCATTATTACCATGTGTCGGAATTGCTATCTTATTAAAACAGATTGTTACTAAAGCAGTAGATTTCATCCCATTCTTCTTTGGTTTCACATTAGCTGCTTCACTTGGCATTAACTTAGTATCTGCAACATTAATTGCTGCATTATTCGCTTTAATCAATTACAAGATCAAAATGCTTTCTTTATCAAAAACAGCTGTTGTTGCTGCAGATGATTTAGATGATGATGACGAGGAGGATATCTAAAATGGAAAAGAAGATTTCAAAGAAAACTCTATCAAAATCATTCCATCATTGGTATTATGGTAACCTTACATGTTTCTCACAGGAACATATGCAGACTTTTGGTTATTTAACATCAATGTTACCAATTATCGAAGAGTTATATGACAAAAAAGAAGATCAGGCAAAAGCTTTAAAAACATATACAGCTTTCTTTAACACTGAACCTCAGTTAGGTACTGTTATCGTTGGTGTAACTGCTGGTCTTGAAGAAGCACGTGCAAACGGTGCTGAAGACGTAGATGATGAAACAATCAATGGTTTACGTGCTGGTTTAATGGGTCCAATCGCTGGTATTGGTGATTCATTAGTTGTTGGTACTGTTATTCCTATCTTATTAGGTATCGCATTAGGTATGAGTACTGGAGGATCTCCTCTTGGTGCTATCTTCTATATCATCGTATGGAACTTATTCGCATACTTTGGTATGAAATTCTTATATTTCAAAGGTTATGAACTTGGTGGTAAAGCCGTAGACTTCTTAGTAGGTCCTCAGGGTGAAGCACTAAGAGAATCTATCACAATGCTTGGTGGTATCGTTATTGGTGCTGTTGCAGCTACTTGGGTAAGTATCAAAACTTCATTCACAATGACTGCAGCTGGTGCAACTAAACCTTTCTTAGAATTACAGAAAACATTAGATGGTGTTTATCCTGGATTCTTAACAGCAGTATTCGTTATTCTTTGCTGGTATCTATTATCTAAGAAGAAAATGTCTCCTATCAAAGTAATGTTATTACTTGTAGTCATTGCTTTTGTAGGTGTAGTCGTTGGATTCTTCAACCCTGGATTAAAATACTAATATAAAGGAGCGTTCTATCATGAATAAAGAGCTTAAATCACATTATGTAGAAGAAGTAAAATATCAAACTAAGATGCTTAACAACTTAAAGAGATGGCTAAAGTGTTCAATCATTTTTTCCTCATTATTCCTTGCGTTCATTTTATTTGGACCTACATCTCTTATAACAAGAATTGTAGGTATTGTTGGTATGATACTTTGTGTAATCATATCTGTGATCATTGGGCTTGGAATTAGAAATGGTAGAAACAACGTCAATAAGATATTAGATTTAATTCAATAATCCTATCAACTTATAAATTTAGTTATATGAGCATCACTGATTGTGATGCTCATTTTTTTGGAGGTAACAATATGTATCAATGTATATTAAGTGATATTGATGGTACATTACTTACAGATGACCATCATATGAGTCCTAAAACAAGAGACGCTATTAAATCTTTAGATATTCCTTTCTTACCTGTCTCTGCAAGAAGTCCAGAAGGTATATATCCAATATTGAAAGAGAATGATATTGTTTGTCCAATGATCTGTTTTAGTGGAGGACTCATCTTAAATGAAAAGGGACAGGTATTATATGAAAATGGGATGAACTATAAACAGACAGAAGAAGTCATTACTTTTATTAAAGAAAAGAAGTTTGATTGTACTATTAATATTTATGCATTACATGATTGGTTAGTAGAGGACAAAGATGATCCTCGTGTATTAAGAGAAGAACGTATAGTAAAAGCAGAAGCACAGAAAGGCACACTTTCTTCTTTAGATCCTTCTAGAAAAATACATAAGTTATTATGTATGTGTAATCCTCTTTATACAAAAGAGATAGAAAGAAGCTTAAAAGAAAGATTTCCTCATTGTTCTATTGCCTGTTCTTCAGATATCTTAATAGAAATCATGAATGAAGGAGTCACTAAAGCAGATGCTATTAATCATCTATGTGATTATTATTCTATTAATAAACAGGATATTGTCGCTTTTGGTGATAACTATAATGATAAAGAGATGTTAGAGAGTGTAGGAATGGGTATTGCGATGGGAAATGCGCCTGATGATATTAAAAATATCGCAAAAGACGTAACAAGTACCAATAATCAAGATGGCATTTTCAAAGCCTTACAAAAATTAAATATTATATAGAAGAATTCTCTGGTTAGATGTAGTATAATGTAAGCAATTACGGAGGAATAATATATGAAAAGATTATTGAATTGTACAACAAGTGAAATGCTTGCAATGAATGGAGAAGAATTAAAACAGTCTATTCTTGCATGTGAAGGAAGAACTGTCATGACTGAAACAGTAGTGGCTATTCCACCATTATTAGGAGACTTAACGAATGCGGAACTCGCTGTTTCTTTTGGTAGTGATATGGTTCTTTTAAACGTATTTGATTGCAATAATCCAGTGATCAATGGTTTACCAGAATGTGATGAACCAGTTAAGAAGTTACAGGAATTAATTGGTAGACCAGTAGGATGTAACCTTGAACCAGTAGACTTAGATGCTGATATGCTTGAAGAAAGACAGACAATTGCATCTGGTAGACAGGCAACTGCAGAAACATTTAAAAAAGCACAGGAATTAGGATTCAACTTCATCTGTTTAACAGGTAACCCAGGTGTTGGTGTATCTAATCATTCAATTGCAGTTGCAATTAAAGAAGCTAAGAAATATTTTAAGGGCTTAATTATTGCTGGTAAGATGCATGGTGCAGGTGTTAATGAACCAGTAGTAGACTTAGAAGCAATCAAGGAATTCATTGATGCGGGGGCTGATGTTATTTTAATGCCAGCTGTAAATACAGTACCAGGATTATCTGAAGCAACAGTGACTAAAGCATGTGAATATATTCATGCACATAATGCATTAGCACTATCTGCAATCGGTACAAGCCAGGAAGGTGCAGATACTGAAACAGTCAGAGAAATCGCAATTGTGAATAAAAGATGTGGTGTAGATATTCAGCATATCGGTGATGCTGGATGGTGTGGTATGGCTTTACCTGAAAATATCATGACGTTAAGCGTTGCCATTAGAGGAAAAAGATGGACATATCACAAAATTGCTTCATCTGTAAACAGATAATTAGTAAGAATAGTATTTTTGATTGTATATAAATATTTAATTGTGCTATAATTCGTCGTAGGAGGATGATAATTAATGGATAAATTAACAATTAGAGATATTGATGTCGCAGGCAAGACAGTTCTTGTACGTGTAGATTTCAATGTACCAAGAGACAAAGACACAGGAGAAATTACAGACGATAACAGAGTTGTTGCTGCATTACCAACAATCAACTACTTATTAGATCACAACCCAAAGGCTGTTGTACTTTTCTCTCACTTAGGTAAGATCAAGAAGGAAGAAGACAAAGCTAAGAACGATATGGCTGTTGTTGCTCCTAAACTTGCTGAATTATTAGGAAGAGATGTTAAGTTCGTAAACGCTACTCGCGGTGCTGAACTTGAAGAAGCAGTTAAGAACGCTGAAAACGGACAGGTTATCTTAGTTCAGAACACTCGTTATGAAGCTGGTGAAACTAAGAACGATCCTGAATTAGGTGCTTACTGGGCATCACTTGGTGATGTATTCGTAGAAGATGCATTCGGTTCAGTTCATAGAGCTCATGCTTCAACTGTAGGAATCGCTGCTTACTTACCAGCAGTTGCAGGTTTCTTAGTAGAAAAGGAAATCGCTTATATTGGTAAGGCTGTATCTGATCCAGAAAGACCTTTAGTAGCTATCTTAGGTGGTTCTAAAGTATCTTCTAAGATCGGTGTAATCGAAAACTTATTAAACATTGCTGATAAAATCATTATCGGTGGTGGTATGTGCTATACTTTCGCTAAAGCTCAGGGACATACAGTTGGTTCTTCATTAGTTGAAGAAGATAAGGTAGAATTAGCTAAGTCATTCATCGAAAAGGGTGGAGATAAGTTAATCCTTCCAATCGACTCTGTAGTAAGCAGTAAGTTTGGTGAAGATGGAGATATCAAGGTTGTTGGTGAAGATGTACCTGAAGGATACATGGGTCTTGATATTGGTCCTAAGACTGTTGAATTATTCGCTAAAGAACTTGAAGGTGCTAAGACAGTTATCTGGAATGGCCCTATGGGTGTATTCGAAATGCCTAAGTTCGCAGAAGGTACTAAAGCTGTATGTAGCATGTTAGCTAACCTTAAGGGTGCTAACACTATCATCGGTGGTGGTGACTCTGCAGCTGCTGTTAAGCAGTTAGGATTCGCTGATAAGGTATCTCATATTTCTACTGGTGGAGGAGCATCATTAGAATATATGGAAGGTAAAGTATTACCAGGTATCGCTGCTATCAACGATAAATAATTTTTCGAGGAGATATAATTTAAAATGAGAAAACCAATTATTGTAGGAAACTGGAAAATGAACCATGGCATCGCAGAAACAAAGGAATTTGTTGCTGCTGTTGATGGTAAAGTAACTGATAAAGCTGATTGGGGTATTGCTACTCCTTTCTTAGATTTAGCAACTGCTAAAGAAGGCGCAAAGAACTTAATCGTTGCTGCTGAAAACTGCCATTTCAAAGACAGTGGTGCTTATACTGGTGAAGTAAGCGTTGGAATGTTAAAAGAAATCGGTGTTGAATGGGTTATCTTAGGACATTCTGAAAGAAGACAGTACTTCGGTGAAACTGATGAAACTGTTAACTTAAAGATGCTTCAGGTATTAAACAACGGTATGACTCCAATCGTTTGTGTTGGTGAATCTTTAGAAGAATATGAAGCTGGAAAGACTCATGATGTAGTTAAGACTCAGGTTGTTGCTGCATTCAAGGATGTTACAGCTGAAGCTGCTGAAAGAGTAGTTATCGCTTATGAACCAATCTGGGCTATCGGAACTGGTAAGACTGCAACTAATGAAATCGCAGAAGACGTTTGTGGTTACATTAGAGGTGTAGTTGCTGAACTTTATGGTCAGGACGTTGCTGAAAAAGTAAGAATTCAGTACGGAGGATCTGTAAAGCCTGCTACATTAAAAGCTTTACTTGAACAGCCAAACATCGATGGTGCTTTAGTTGGTGGAGCATCATTACAGGTTGAATCATACGTAGCTATGATCGAAGCTTTAAACGACTAATTATTTAAGAGATGATTCCTAGTGAATCATCTTTTTTTGTGTATGAAACACAAATGAGTGGTATACTATAACTAACTCATTGAAAGGAGTAGTATTATGTCAGAAACAATGAAAGAACGTAAAGATATGGATCCACAATATATGTGGGATCTCTCAACACTTTTTAAAAACGATGAAGAATGGAATAATGCATTACCTGAACTTGATGAAATGATTAAGAAATTACCTGAATACCAGGGTAAACTCAATAATGCGAAAACAATCAGAGAATTCTTTGATTTTGATACACATTTAGGTAGAAAGTTATCTGATTTCTATTGTTATGCATCACTTAGAAATTGTGAAGATACAAGAGATAGTGATGCACAGGCAATGGAAGCAAAAGCGTATCAGGTCTATACAGCTTACGCAACGGCAATCAGCTTTGCTGAACCAGAAATCCTATCACTTGATGAAGAGGTTTTAGAAGCAATTGTACATTCAGATGATTTAAAACCGTATGCATTTAATATGCAGAAGTTATTAGATCAGAAACCTCATGTATTAAGTGCAAAAGAAGAAGCACTTCTTGCTGCTTTTACAGAAACATTAGGCGCTCCTAGTAAGATTTCTGAAAGCTTACAGGATGCTGATATGACTTTTGAATCTGTGACTGATTCAAATGGAGAAGTACATGAACTTAACCAGTCTAACTATATTCTTTTACAGATGAGTGAAGACCGTACACTTAGATTAAATGCCTTTAAATCTTTCTATAAAGGATTCAAGGAACATATTAATACCTTTGCTGCTACTTATAATGGCTGTATTAAAGAAGCAGTCGCAGAAGCACAGGTGAGACACTATGATTCTTCAAGAGCTATGAGCATGGCTTATGAACATGTGCCAGGTGTTGTTTATGATAGTCTAGTTGATACAGTGAGAAAGTTCATGCCTGAAATGTATCGTTATGTACGCTTAAGAAAACAGATGCTTGGTTTAGATGAACTCCATTATTATGATGTTTATACACCTTTAGTTGCTGGATCATCTAAGTCATATACTTATGAAGAAGCACAGCAGATGGTCCTAGATGCAGTCACACCACTTGGTGAAGATTATGTGAATAGAGTAAAACAGGCATATAAGGATAGATGGATTGATGTTTATCCTAATAATGGGAAGCGTGGTGGTGCTTTCTCTAGTGGTACTTATGATTCTAACCCATACATTCTTACTAGCTTTACAGGCACATTAGATAGTGTTAGTACAATTGCCCATGAAATGGGTCATTCACAGCATACATGGCTTTCTAACCATACACAGACACCACAGAATGCAGACTATACACTCTTTGTCGCTGAAGTCGCTTCTACAGTGAATGAAAACTTACTTGTAGAACAGTTATTACAGAAGACAACTGAACCTAAAGAACGTTTGGCTTTATTAAACCATTATCTAGAAGGTTTCAAGGGAACAGTTTATCGTCAGACAATGTTTGCAGAATTTGAAAGAGATGCACATGCTATGGCAGAAAGAGGAGAAGCCATCACTGCAGCAAGCATGAATACATTATATAAGAACTTGATCAAAGATTATTTTGGTGAAGATCTCGTCATTGATGATGAAGTACAGTATGAATGGGCGAGAATTCCTCATTTCTATAGACCATTCTATGTATATAAGTATGCAACAAGTTATTGTGCAGCCGTTTCGCTCAGTGAAGCAATTCTTAATAATGAAGAAGGTGCAGTAAAGAGATACTTAGAGTTCTTATCAATGGGTGGTAGTGCTTATCCACTAGATGAGTTAAAGCATGCAGGTGTTGATTTTAGTACACCAGAACCTGTTTCTAGAGCATTGACTAAATTTAGTCAGATTCTAGATGATGTAGAAGAAACATTAAAGAAGCTATAGAGGGGCTGTAACGGGTAAATAACTCATTATAGCTTCAGAAATAGTAAAAGGCGGACTTTTTTCTCTATAAGAAGATGGTTAAAGTTATTCAAGACAAATCTATGTAGACACTTCTTATTCCAAAGATTTGATTCACGACTATAGACAAAGAAACTTGCGACGAAACCATTGACCTGAGGTAACCAATCCACGAATAACAGAGTGGCCAACCGACAATAAATCTGTATAGAAGTTTCTTGTCCTGTGTTCTTGATTGAAAAAAAACGAAAAAACGAGGAAAAAACGAAAAAACGAAAAAACGAAAATCAAAGGAATGTGATATTTCCACTTGACAATCGTCATTTCATAACAGAATTATTGACCTTAAGAACATAATAGACAATTTATAAAATAAATAAAATAGACATCAGAAAACTACCCTTAAAAAGTTAACAGCCCAAAAGCAATCCCAGGAGCTCACACCCCTGGGATTTTTAAAGCTTGAGTTAACCCCAAGTCTATTTAATTACTCCATAATTAAGAGCATTGATTAGCCCATATAATTAATGCTCTTTTTAGAACATAATGATTTATCATTGAAAAGTACAATTTTACTTAACAAGTACAAGACTATTATTGACAAGCGTTTAGTTTACGAGTACAATTAAATTGTATAAAAAGGAGAGATGAGATATGGCGAATAAAAATTTTAGTAAGTCAATCAGTATGTTAAGAAGAAATAACAATCTCACAATGCAAGACTTAGCAGAACAACTTGGTGTAACTAAAAGTGCTGTTAGTATGTGGGAAAATAAAGGAGTTGTTCCTAGAGAAGATATACTAATGAGTATATCGAAAAAATATAGTATATCTATTGATAAGCTTCTAGGAAATAATATTGAAGAGAATGATGATACAAGCGATGCAAAACTTTCGTATCTTCAAAGAGGTCTTGGACAAATGGATGAAGAACAGTTAAAAAAGGCTGAAAATATGCTTAAACTAGTATTCGATGATATATTTGATGATGAAGAAGGTGATGATGACGATGATATCTAATAGAATTCAACCTGATTTTAAAAAGTGCCTAGAGAAAGCTAATATGATATTACTTTCTTCTAGAGAGATTAGCGGATTTCCATTTCTTGTAAAAAAAGTGGTAAAAGGAAGTTCAAATATACCTTGTAAAACATATTTAAAAGCAGGAATGTATGGTGTTGATATGAAATGTTTTGGATCGAATGATGCTATTATTATGGATTTTAACAATGGCAATAAAATTATCTTCTATAATGAGTCGATTAGCTCTAAAAGTAGAATAAGATTCAGTATTGCACATGAGTTTGGGCATGACCAAATGCATCATAAATTAAATGATTCATCTAATTATCAAATTCAAGAAATTGAAGCTAATTTTTTTGCTGCCCAATTATTGATACCAGAACAAATTATCAATGAATTAATTAAAAGAGGCAAAAGAATTTCTAAAGAGAATCTAATTTTATGGTTTGGAGTTTCTGAACAAGCAGCAATTAAAAGATTAGATACATTAAGAAAAATTGATTTTTCAAAAAGAAACTATGATGAAAAAGACATGGATGAAATGATAGTTACTAAATATAAAACATTTATTGATTCAATTGCTCCAAAAAGTTTTAATTATTATGATTACGATGAGGAAGAAGAAATGCAAAATGTTAGAAATAATTGGTAATACAATAGTATACTGGCTTGAAGGAGGTGGTGCTTATGAGCATAAAAAAATCACAAAGCTATTTGGTAGATAGTCTTTGTGATCAATTGAGTGTATGGTTAAATACACAATTAATTAGCAAAGTTATATTATCATACACTCATAAAAATGTAAATGCCTGGACGGCAAACAAAATCAAAAGAAATGAGGTATGATAAATGAGATTTAAACAAGATTTAATGAAAAAGTTAAATTTAAATATTTTAGATTTAACTAATCAAACCGTAACGGAGGGCTTATTAGATCTTCCTGTACTGTATTGTGATATTCATGAATATCCTGACTATATTGCGCTTTATAGTCAACCTAGTGATTATCACAAGACAATGAATACAGCAGTATCGTTTTATGATTATGATAACAAATTTGATGGTCCTAAGGGGCTATATCAAGCAATTTATTATAACGATGTGAAACGATTAAATGAATTTAAGGATAGATTTAAAGATGTAAAATATTTTATATCACCAGATTATTCTGTTTGTGGTGATGTTCATAACTATCGCAATTATCATCGATTAGGCAGGGCTAGAGAAGTAGCAATCTGGTTAACAACAGAATGTAATGCAATGACTATTCCTAATATATCATATGCAAATGAGCGTGATTTGATTTATATTACAGATGGTTTAAAGAATGTTTCGATTGTTGCATTTAGTACAAAAGGTAAAATTAATGATAAAATCGACTATGATCTATTAACAAAAGCTGTTAAAAAAGTAGTTGATGATTTACCAAAACTAAAAGCAATCATAGTATACGACGTTACTGTTAACAATAAACAATCAAATCTAATATTCTCTTATGCTAAATCAAAAGGAATTAATGTGATTATTCCTAATAATATGCTTAAGAACAGAAATATTATTTGTAGCCAACAAAACACAAATGAATACGCATGATTCTGGTTTAGCACATGGTACAAGTGGTTCTCCACAAACTACCATTGACAACAGTGCTTTAGAACAAAAAGTTAATGAATTAAAAGTAACTCCTAAATATGTACCTACAAAAAAACATGATGTAGGTGGATTTGGTTCTCCTAATCCTGTTAAGACACAAAAAGAAGGTCAAAAACTTCTTGACACAGGATACAAAGATGGAAAACAAATATATAATATTACTGATAATGGTGATATTGTGAAATTTCAACCTGATAATACTCCCAATAATGGATACCATTGTTATGGCGTTTCTACTTTTAGAGATATTCCAACTAGTATACTAAAAAAGATGTTGAATGATAATAAAATTACTTATTCAGAATATAAGAAAATAATGAAAGGAAAGAGATAAAATGTTATTTGGAAATAAGAATGAATTTGCAATTGAATTAGAAAATGTTGATACAACAGAAAGATATATGTTGATGAAATTATATATTCAAAATGTAAATATATTAGAATATTCATTTGATGGTAAAGTATATTCATTGACGGGTAACATTGATGAACTGATTTTATATCTAGATGAGACAATCAATCCAACACTAATGGAAATACCTTTCCCATTTAACGTGAAAGGTGATTCTGCAATTGAATTGGATATTAATGCAAGAGATTATGATTCTAACAATGAGGATGAGTTTGATGCATATTATACACAATTGAATGATTGGGCATTTAGTCACTCTTGGACGCATGCTAGGGATGGTTTGTACATTCCTGATGTTATGTATAGAAAAATCAACGATACAATGGAAATATCTTGGTGTGGGGTAGGTATTTATGATGGAGTAGAGTTTTCTTCTCCTAAAGGCAGTTATCTGATTAATTTTAATCTTTATTGTTCAATAATAAACAAAGTTACGAAATATTATAAAGAAAATTGGCTTAAGTAATATTGGGTAAATAGATGATTAACATGAAGTCAAAATGTTAAGAACAGCTCGGATATGAGTTGTTCTTTTTTTAGTGAAGTGAACTATGTTATAATGTCAAAAGATAAGGAGAACAGTATGTTAACAGGAGAATTAAAGAATAAGGTAGATAAGATATGGGAGTCGTTCTGGACAGGAGGAATTACTAACCCTTTAGATGTCATTGAACAATTCACTTATCTTATGTTTATGAAACAATTAGATGAAGTAGAAACAAAGAATGAAGCAGATGCTGAACTATTTGGGATGGAATATGAAGGTTTATTCCCTAAAGATAAACCATATTTGAGATGGCATCATTTTAAAGATATTGGTAGTGCAGATAAGATGTATCAAATTATGAATGATGAATTATTCCCATTCATTAAGAATTTGAAGGGTGATGGTGAATCTTCATATGCAAGATTTATGAGAGATGCAATCTTTAAGATTCCTACACCTAACTTGCTACAGAAAGTAGTCACAGGAATAGATGGTCTCAATACAGAAGAAACAGATATAAAAGGGGACTTATATGAACATCTATTAAAGAAACTTGCAAAATCTGGTACAAATGGACAGTTTAGAACACCTAGACATATTATTGATATGATGGTAAATCTTGTAAAACCTGTACCTACAGATACAATATGTGATCCTGCAATGGGTACTGCAGGGTTCCTTATTGGTGCTGAAAAATACTTAAGAGATAAACATGAAGAACTATTTTTAGATGATAAACTTAAAGAACATTTTAATAATAAGATGTTTAATGGTTTTGATATGGATTCTACAATGCTTAGAATTGGGGCTATGAACCTTATTTCTCATTATGTAGAAAATCCACAAATAGAATACAGAGACAGTCTTTCACAATTAAACTATGATGAGAATAAGTACTCTTTAATACTCGCAAATCCTCCATTCAAAGGGTCATTAGACTATGAGGTAGTTGCAGAAAACTTATTATCTGTATGTAAGACTAAGAAAACAGAATTATTATTTATTGCGTTATTCTTACGTTCATTACAGGTTGGTGGTAGATGTGCATGTATCGTACCTGATGGTGTATTATTTGGCTCTAGTAAAGCACATAAGAGTATTAGAAAAGAACTAGTAGAGAATAACCAGTTACATGCAGTTATTTCTATGCCTAGTGGTGTATTTAAACCTTATGCAGGTGTATCTACAGCTATATTAGTCTTTACTAAGACTACTACAGGTGGTACTGATAATGTTTGGTTCTATGATATGAAAGCTGATGGTCTTTCATTAGATGATAAGCGTTCACCAGTAGAAGAGAATGATATTCCTGATATTATTCATAGATATGAACATTTAGATGAAGAGAAGGATAGAAAGAGAACAGAACAGAGTTTTTTTGTACCTAAGGAAGAGATTGCAGAGAATGATTATGATCTTTCTATTAATAAATATAAAGAGATTGTTTATGAGAAGGTTGAGTATCGTCCTACTCATGAGATATTAGGTGATATTGAAGCACTTAATAAAGAGATAGAAGAGAGTATTGAGGAATTAAAGTCTTTATTGAAGGACTAGAAAGGAGCTAAATGTGGGTGATAAATCTGCATTTGTAGAGTGAATGAGAGTAAGACTTGAGGACGTTTGTGAAAAAGAATCATCTAAGTTAAAACAATCTGATGTCATAAATCAAAATGGGTTGTATCCAGTATATGGAGCATCTGGATATTTAGGAAATATTAATACATATCAACAATCAAATTACTATGTTGCAGTAGTAAAGGATGGTGCGGGTATCGGAAGAACTATGTTACTTCCTCCGAAATCATCAATCATTGGAACTATGCAGTATTTAATACCTAAAGATAACGTGCAGCCAGAATATCTTTATTATGTTGTTAAGGCTAAACATTTAGAGAAATATTTTTCTGGGGCAACAATACCACATATATATTTCAAGGATTATAAGAATGAACAATTTGATTTAGTGTCTTTTGAAGAGCAGAGAGATATTATCAATAGATTAAAGAAAATAGAAATAATCATTGATAATTTATCTAAGAATCTTTTGTTGCTAGATGAGTTAGTTAAAGCCCGATTTGTCGAGATGTTTGGGGATGAAAATAATTCTAAAAACTGGGATGTTGTAAATGTTGAAGAAGTAGCAGATGTCCAAGTTGGTGTTGTTATAAAGCCATCTCAGTATTATACAGATAAAAGTGAAGGAGTAAGGACTTTTCGATCTCTTAATATAGGTGCAGGATTTATTAAGGATAATGATTGGGTATATTTTACTAAAGAAGGACATCAGAAGAATTCAAAATCTATTCTTAAAAAGGATGATTTGTTAATAGTAAGATCTGGTGCACCTGGTACCGCATGTGTTGTTACGGAAGAATATGCGGGATGTAATGCAGTTGATATTATAATTGCTCACCCAGATTGTAAAAAGGTAAATCCTTATTATCTGTGTACTTTTACAAATATGCCACATGGAAAAAAACAGATAGACGAAGGGATTGGCGGGGCAGCTCAACAGCATTTTAATGTTGGAAAATATAATAAATTACAATTGATGCTGCCGCCAAAGACGTTACAAGATGAGTTCGTTGGTTTTGTCAAACAAGTCGATAAATCAAAAGTTGAAATACAAAAATCATTAGAAAAAACACAACAATTATATGATAGTTTAATGCAAAAATATTTTGGATAAATAAAGTGGATGTAGAGATGTTGGTAATGGAGGTTACTAACATGAATGAAACTATTATTAAAGAAATTGAACAACAATTATTACGTTATTTAGATAATGCACAGATGGAACAATTACATAAAACATTAAGGCATTGTCTAGACAATGTTGAAATTAAGGTTAAAGATAATGGAATGAATGAAATATTTGATTATTCTAATCTTGAATTAATAGATAAATTTATTGCTGCTAAAGAAATAGAAGGTTGTTCTGAAAGAACTATTAAATATTATAAATCAACATTATTGATGTTAAATGATAGAATGAATTTGCATGTAACACATATGACAACTGATAATTTAAGAGGGTATTTGACAAATTATCAAAAAATTAATAATTGTTCTAAGGTAAGTATTGATAATATAAGAAGAAATCTTAGTAGTTTCTTTTCATGGTTAGAAGAGGAAAATTATATTCTTAAAAGCCCTATGAAAAGAATACATAAGATAAAAACAGATAAAATAATTAAAGAAACTTTATCAGATGAATCATTAGAATGTTTACGTGATAATTGCGATAATTTAAGAGATTTGGCAATTATAGATTTGCTTGCATCAACAGGAATGCGTGTAGGTGAATTAGTGAAATTAAATATTAATGATATTGATTTTGAAAATAGAGAATGTGTTGTATTTGGGAAAGGTAATAAAGAAAGACCGGTTTATTTTGATGCTAGGACAAAAATACATTTAAGAAATTATTTAAATAGTAGAACCGATAAAAATCAAGCTTTGTTTGTGTCATTAGATAAACCATATAATAGATTAAAAATAAGTGGTGTTGAAATAAGATTACGAAGTTTAGGACGAAAGCTTGGAATAAATAAAGTTCACCCACATAAATTTAGAAGAACAGTAGCAACTAAAGCCATTGATAAAGGTATGCCGATAGAACAAGTTCAAAGCTTATTAGGGCATTCTCAAATTGATACAACAATGCATTATGCTATGGTAAATCAAAACAATGTTAAGGAATCACATAGAAAATATGTTGCATAGGAGGGAGTATTATGTATGATGTAAAGGAAAAAGATTGGAAAATTTTCAGAAAGAAAATAATTATGTGGCAAGAAAATTATATGCAAAAGCTAAATAATGAATATATTAAACTTTTGCAAAGAGAAAATGTTCCATCAACGAACTTTTGGGATTTAGAAAAAAGAATATTTAAAGATAAAAGAAGTGTTGGTGTTGTTATTAATAATATGAGAAGATCAACAATGATACAGAATATATTAGAATTATTAAGAGATGATATTATTCAGTTTGATGATTTAAATGATTTTAGTGAAGAATTAAAGAATGAAATAAAATTAATAATTAATAGGTGGTAAATTCGGAATTCAATTTGGGTGATAAATCTGCATTTGTGGGGTGAATGAGAGTTAAGTTAAAAGATATTACCAAATTCTCAAAAGGAACTCAAATTAATGGGGAAAATCTAATAGATGATGGTGCATATTCATATTTAAATGGTGGAATAAATCCTTCTGGTAAATGGAATGAGTTTAATGTTGCTGAAAATACAGTAACAATATCTGAAGGCGGAAATTCTTCTGGATATGTGAATTATATGAATAAAGCATTTTGGTGTGGTGCTCATTGTTATTACTTGTATGATGGTCCTAAAAATAGCAAATATTTATATTATGCTTTAAAAAGTCAGCAAGAAAGACTATTTAGAATTAGGTCGGGAGCTTGTATGCCTAATATTAAAAAATCTGATTTAGGGAATTTTATAATAGAGTATGAACAAGATGAAACTCGACAAGAAGAAGTGGTTGAAGTATTAGAGAAGTGTGAACTTTTAATAGAGGATTATAAGAAGGAATTAGATTTATTGGATGAAGCAGTTAAAGCCCGATTTGTCGAGATGTTTGGAACCCTCCAAGATAATGAAAATGGATTTGATGTAGTTACAATAGCGGATGTGTGTTCTTTGATAAAAGATGGTACTCATCAGACTCCAACTTACACAGAAGATACTGATAAGGGATTTAAGTTTTTATCTTCGAAGGATGTTATGACTCAGAAGATAGATTGGTCTGATATTAAATATATTCCAGCAGATTTGCATGAAAAGCTATATGCAACTATTCATCCAAAGAGAAATGATATTTTGATGTCAAAAAATGGTGTGAATTATGGCGTTGCTGCTGTAAACGATACGGATGAAATTTTTGATATATATGTAAGTTTAGCCTTATTGAGACCAACGGAAGTAATAAATCCAGTTTTTTTTAGATGCGTTATCAATAATCTTGATACAAAGAGGCAGTTTGATGGCAGTATAAAAGGTATTGGTGTTCCTAATTTACATCTTGGAGAAATAAAGAAAACAAAGATATTCTTGCCACCGATGGAGCTGCAAAATAAGTTTGTAAGATTTGTAGCTCAAGTCGATAAATCAAAATTTCTCAGTAACCACTCACTATTACTCCTAAAATCCATAACCTTCTAACCATTAAAAAAGCAGCCTTAGCTGCTAATCACCACTACCTAACATATCTCTCAATTCTTTAAAAGTATCCTCTATAGGTGCTACTCTACCATTTCTAACATCCTTTTCAGATTTCTCAAGTAATTCCAATAACTCATTCATCATTTATTCCCAATAAAGTTCTTTTTTAGGATATAATAGAAACACAAAGGAGATGATACTGTTGAACTTTACTTTTTTAAAAAACAAAACAGAATTCCAGGACTTTGCTTCTACATGTATAGAAGCAGAAAAAGGATTAATGGTATCACCTGCTAACTGTGCAATACTTACAAGACGTGCATTAGAACAAGCAGTACATTACATGTATAAGAATGACATAGACTTACAGATGCCTTATAGAGATAATCTAAGTGCTTTAGTCAACGAATATACATTTAAACAAATTATTCCTACAGAAGTCTATGAAGGAATTAGATACGTTATTACTTTAGGAAATTTTGCAGTACATACAAGTAGAAAAGTAAAAAGAGAAGAAGCAGTTCTTGCTTTGAATAATCTCTATAGACTTGTTAACTGGATGAACTATTCTTATGGAGTAGATTATCAACAACAATTACCTGAATTTGATCCTACTAAGTTACCTGATCAAACACACATGTTTGTGAATAAGGATCTAAAAGAACAGGTAAGAGATATTCTTAATAAACAGAAAGAAAAAGAAGAAAAACAAAAAGAAGAACTGGCTCGATTAGTTGCTGAAAATGAGGAATTAAGAAGACAAGGGGCAGCTAAGAGAAAAGAAGATAAAGCTGTTAAATATGTTGATGTGAATAAGATCCCTGAATGGAGGACAAGACAGCTTTATATTAATTTAATGCTGAAGGAAGCAGGATGGGATTTTGATACAAATGTAGAGGAAGAATATCCTGTTCATCATATGCCAACAGATTCAAAAGAAGGTTTTGTGGATTATATCTTACGTGGAAGAACAGGAAAGATTATTGCTGTTATAGAAGCAAAGAAAACAAGTGTAGATCCTCGTGTAGGACGTAACCAGGCAAAACTTTATGCGGACTGTATTGAACAAGAATACGGATTAAGACCTGTTATATTCTATACGAATGGTTTTGAAACATTTATCTGGGATGACATGATGTATCCAGATAGAAGGGTTTCTTCTATCTTCTCACAGGATGAAATACAGTTACTTATAGATAGAAGAGATACGCGTAGAAGTATTTCTAAACCTGTTATACAGGATGCCATCACAAATCGTTATTATCAGAAAGAAGCCATTGTAAGAACATGTGAAGACTTTGAAAAGGGAAGTCGTAAAGCATTACTTGTCATGGCAACAGGGAGTGGTAAAACACGTGTAGCGATTAGTTTAGTAGATGTATTGACTAAAGCGGATTGGGCAAAGAATATACTATTCCTTGCCGATCGTACTGCACTAGTGAATCAGGCAAAGAAGAACTTTGTAAACCTTCTTCCTTCCCTGACTACTTGTAATCTATGTGAAAACAAAGAAGACCCAGAAGTATCAAGAATGATCTTTAGTACATATCCTACAATGATGAATGCGATCGATGAAACAAGAAGTAAAGATGGTAATCGTTTATTCACACCAGGACACTTTGATCTCATTATTCTTGATGAAAGCCATCGTAGTATTTACAACAAATATAAAGATATATTTGATTACTTTGATGCTTTACTCGTAGGTTTAACCGCAACACCTAAAGATAGTATAGGGGCTAATACATATTCTATATTTGATTTAGAAACAGGTGTCCCTACATATGCTTATGAATATGAAACAGCTGTCAAAGATAAATATTTAGTCAGCTACCATTCTTATGAAACTAAAATGAAGTTTCTAGAGGAAGGTATTCACTATGATGAGTTATCAGATGAAGAGAAGAAAGAATTTGAAGAACACTTCTCTAATACTGATACAATCACTTCAAGTGAAATGAATAAGTTTGTTTTTAATATTAATACTATTGATACTGTGATCAGAGATTTGATGGAACATGGTATTAAAATTGAAGGAGGAGATAAGATAGGAAAAAGCATTATCTTCGCTGCCAATCAAAATCATGCCAATAAGATTAAAGAGAGATTCGATATACTCTATCCTGAATACAAGGGGAAGATTGCTGAAGTGATTACATTTAATACAAAATTTGTACAAAATGCGATAGATCGATTCAGTAAAACAGACAGTTACCCTCAAATAGCTATTAGTGTAGATATGCTAGATACAGGTATAGATGTACCAGATATCGTTAATCTTGTATTCTTTAAGAAAGTAAGAAGTAAAGCAAAATTCTGGCAGATGATTGGAAGAGGAACAAGACTAAGAACAGACTTGTTTGGTCCAGGAGATGACAAGAAAGGATTCTTGATATTTGATTACCTAGGAAATATGGATTACTTCAGAGTAGACCAGCGTCCTGAAAAATCAGGTATTATAGAATCACTCTCTCAACGTATCTATAAGTTACGTGTTGATATTCTTTATGCACTCGAACAAAATGCATCCGATCAGGATTATGTAGATGAAATCAATAAACAGATCAAAGAAATGTCAGGTTATATTCAATCGCTTAATGAAGACAGCTTTAATGTAAAGATGCATTTGAAATATGTGCATCAATATAAGAATCCAGATAACTGGATTAACCTGAATGAAATGGATACACATTATATTAAAGATGAATTGTCTTCTCTTGTTGTGATTCATGATGAAGATAAACGTGCAAAGTTCTTTGATAGACAGATGTATATGATTGAAATGGCTTATCTCAATCATTATGATGCAAGTCAGGTAATTAATAAGGTTATTATGATGGCTGATGAATTGTATAAAAAACAAACAACACCTGATATTGCAGATAATGCGGAATATTTGAAATGTGCCAAAGATCCTGATTACTGGAAGACAGCTAATTATTTTGATCTAGAAGTACTACGTGAGAAGATTAGAGGGTTGGTTAAGTATTTAGACCCTGGTCCAATAGTAGATCCAGTAGATACACATTTTGAAGATGAAATCATTGAAACAAAGATGAATGATGCTTTCTATAATGATGAAGGCTTAGAGAACTATAAAGAGAAAGTACAGCATTATTTAAAAGCACATGAAGATGATGAAGCTATCTATAAGCTCAGACATAATCAAGTCATTACACCGGATGAAATGAAACATCTAGAAAACTTATTATGGATAGACCTGGGAAGTAAAGATGATTATCGATTGCATTTTGGTGATACACCTATCACAAGATTAATTAGAAAGATAGTAGGATTAGACAGACAAGCAGCTATGGCTGAGTTCTCACGTTTCTTAGATGATCAGAGCTTGAATTCTAGACAGATTCACTTTGTAGAATTATTAGTAGATTATATTGTGAAGAATGGTTTCATTGAAGACAAGAAGGTCTTGTTACAGGATCCTTTCAAGTCAATTGGTAGTATGAGTGCCTTATTTAAGGATAAGATGAATATTGCAAGAGAGATATTAAAAACTGTAGATACGTTTAGTGAAAGACTTTAAAAGAAAACGTTCACAATTTTGAGAGTATTCTATCACTATAAAAAATAATTATAATTTAAATTTTTGATAAAAACTAAGTACAAAATAGCACAATCGGATATCCCTAAACTGCAAACGTTTTCAGTAAATGCATTTTATAAATTGTGTAAATTTTCACAAAAGTATGCTTGTTTTTTCACAAGAACTCATGTATAGTGAACTTACAAAATATGAAAAAGAAATATTTTGGTCAATGGAGGATATAAAAATGGCTGATAAGAAAGTCGAAAAGAAAGTTGAAGAATGGACAGAAGAAAAGACTGATGCTTGCATTGATGAGTTAGTTAATAACGCATTAACAGCATTAGATGAATTCGAAGGTTTTGACCAGGAAACTGTTGACTACATCGTAGCAAAGATGTCAGTTGCTGGTCTTGATAAACACGGTGTTCTTGCAGAAGCTGCAGTAAAAGAAACTGGCCGTGGTGTATTTGAAGACAAAGCTGTTAAGAACTTATTCGCTTGTGAATATGTTACTAACAACATGCGTCATACAAAGACTGTAGGTATTATTAATGAAGATCCACTTACTGGTATCACTGAAATCGCTGAACCAGTTGGTGTTGTTTGTGGTATCGTTCCAGTAACAAACCCAACTTCTACAGTTATCTTTAAGTCTTTAATCGCTATGAAGACTAGAAACCCAATCATCTTCTCATTCCACCCAGGTGCTCATGACTGTTCAGTTATGGCTGCTAAGGTAATGTTAGATGCTGCAGTAAAAGCTGGTGCTCCTAAGAACGTAATCCAGTGGTTACCAATGAAATCTATGTATGCAACTAATGCATTAATGAATCATCCAGGTGTTGCTACTATCTTAGCTACTGGTGGTAACGCAATGGTTAAGGCTGCTTACTCTTGTGGTAAACCTGCTTTAGGTGTAGGTGCTGGTAACGTTCCTGCATATGTAGAAAAGTCTTGTAAAATCAAAATGGCAGCAAATGATATTTATTTATCAAAATCATTCGATAACGGTATGATTTGTGCATCTGAACAGGTTGTTGTTGTAGATCACGAAATCTATGATGAATTCAAGAAAGAACTTGGTCGTTATCATGTACATTTCTGTAATGCTGAAGAAAAGAAGAAACTTGAACAGTTCATGTTCGGTGCAACAGCATACAGTGAAAACGTAAATGAAGCTCGATTAAACAGCATCGTTCCAGGTAAGAACGCTACTTGGATCGCTGAACAGGCTGGTTTCAAAGTACCTGATGATGTTCAGATCTTAGTTTGTGAAGTTAAGGAAATCGGTCCTAACGAACCAATGACTAGAGAAAAACTTTCTCCAGTATTAGGTATGATCAAAGCAAACTCTACAGAAGATGGTATTGAAAAGGCTGCTCAGACTGTTGAATTCAACGGTTTAGGACATTCAGCTGCAATCCATACTACTAATCATGAAATTTCTAAAGCATTCGGTAAGAGAATCAAAGCTATCCGTATTATTGAAAACGCTCCATCTACATTCGGTGGTATCGGTTCAGTATACAATGCATTCTTACCTTCATTAACACTTGGTTGTGGTTCTTATGGTCATAACTCAGTATCAAACAACGTAAGTGCTATTAACTTACTAAATATTAAGAGAATAGGGAGACGTAACAACAATATGCAATGGGTTAAACTTCCTCCAAAGATTTATTTCGAAAGAAATTCAATCAGATATCTTAGAGATATGAAGGAAATGAAGAAAGCAATGATCGTTACAGACAGAGGTATGTATGACCTTGGTTATGTAGGAAAGATCGAAGATGTTATCAGAAGAAGACGTAACAAAGTAGACGTTGACTTATTCATCGACGTTGAACCAGATCCATCTTTAGATATGACTCTTAAGGGTCTTGAAATCATGAAGAGCTTCCAGCCTGATACAATCATCGCTATCGGTGGTGGATCTTCAATGGATGCTGCTAAAGTTATGTGGTTAATGTATGAACATCCAGAAGTTAACTTCGACGACATCAAGCAGAAATTCATGGATATCAGAAAGAGAGCATTCAAGTTCCCAGAACTTGGTAAGAAAGCTAAGTTAGTATGTATCCCAACTACTTCAGGTACAGGTTCAGAAGTAACTCCATTCGCAGTTATCACTGATACTAAGGAAAACAAGAAATATCCATTAACTGACTACGCTTTAACTCCAACAATCGCAATTGTTGACCCTGAATTCGCTATGTCTATGCCACCAAGAATCGCTGCAGATACTGGTATCGACGTATTAACTCATGCTATTGAAGCATATGTTTCAATCTTAGCTTCTGACTTCACTGATGGTTGGGCTAAACAGGCTGTTAAGTTAGTATTCGAAAACCTTGAAAAGTCAGTACTTGAAGGTGATCCTGATGCTAGAATCAAGATGCATAACGCTGCATCAATCGCAGGTATGGCATTCGCTAACGCATTCTTAGGAATGAACCACTCATTAGCTCATAAGATCGGTGGAGAATGGCATATTCCTCATGGACGTACTAACGGTATGTTATTACCACATGTAATCAGATACAATGGTACAGTTCCAACTAAGTTAAACATCTGGCCAAAGATCGAAGACTATAAGGCAGATAAGAAATATAGAGAATTAGCAGAATTAATCGGCTTACATCCAAAGACTGATGCAGAAGGTGTTGAAATGTTCGCACAGGCTGTTGAAAAGTTATGGGTAAAAGTTGGTGGTGCTGTAAACGTTAAGTCACAGAACATCAGCAAAGCTGATTGGGAAGAATCAGTACATAGAATCGCTATGAACGCATACGAAGACCAGTGTACTCCTGCTAACCCAAGAATGCCTATGGTTAAAGATATGGAAACTATCCTAGAAACAATCTATGATTACGAATCTCCATTCGCTAAGAAATAATTCTTATAACCATTTAGAGGAAAGCCTTACGGCTCTCCTCTTTTTTGTGTTAAATTATGTTAAATAATAACGGTTGTTGACTCATTATAATAAAATGACTACAATGGTCTGTCGGAGGACACTGTCATGAAACATAAACGTTTTTTATTCTTACTTACTGCAGCTGTCGCTTTCATTATTCAATTAATAGATATCATTTCTTATACAATCAAGTTTTCTATTACACAGACGTTTGTGCTTGTTATTATTCAAATGATTGGTTTAGTAGGTTATGCCTATGATGCAAGAAATGTAGTAAAAAATAAAAGAAGAATGTTTACTATACTTCATAGTATCGCATTCATCATCTACCTTATAAATCTTACTTATCAACTGTTCCTTAACCCAGCATTAAGACATGTCAAAGCATTCAGTAGTGTGAACATCAGTCCATTAAAGACAATACTTCTTTATTACACAGCTTATGAAAGACATACATTACCAATTAAGAATATTATTCTTAATATGATTGGGAATGTCATGTTGTTCATGCCTTTTGGCTATTTTGTATATGTTCTATTCAAACCAATGCGTTCATTTCAACCTTATTTCTTCTTTTTCTTATTTATGATTATAGGAGTAGAAGTAGTTCAATATATTTGGAAGGTTGGATCAGCAGATATAGATGATATCATTCTGAATATGAGCGGCGTACTGATTCTATATATTGTATTGAAAATCCCATTCATAAAAAAATTATTTTAAAGTCAAAAAATCACAAGTATTACACATCTTTTCTGTTACAATAATTGTATAAGAAAGAGGTGAATCTTGTGCTTTTTATTTTTCTACTATTGTTGTTCTTATATTTGTTCCTTACAAAATACTATATCACTGAAGATGTGATTGTAAAAGAAGTCCTTGAAGATAAGATCATATTTGAATCTGAGCTAGGAAAAGAAATTACACTCAAAGTAACAAAACCTCATGAATATCTAGAAGGACAAAAGGGACAAGTCTCATTCCATGGAGAAAGAATCGTATCATTTCAAAAAGCAGCCTAGAAGGGCTGCTTTTTGATTAGATGACGTTAAAGTGTTTTAAGGCATTGTAGATGCCATCATCTTCAATATCAGTTGTAATATACGTTACATAATCAAATAGAACAGGATTAGAATTGCCCATAGCTACTGATTCCTTAGTATAAGTCAACATAGGTAAATCATTTGTAGAATCACCAATAGAAATACAATCATCAATAGAAGCACCAATGAGATCAATAAATGTCTGAATACCAGTTGCTTTAGAACATGCTTTAGGAACTACTTCAATGAAGTCTTCAGCACGCTGGATATATTCTAAATCATTTTTAAATGCATCCTTAAATGCTTCAATATCATCTTCCGGTGTATACCATGCAGTGAACTTATCAAAATTAGGTTCATCATCTTTATGATATACAGGAACATTTACCTTAATATCTTTATAACGCTCTTTGATTTCCTGAACTGTCTTTGTTTTAATTGTTTCAGGGAAATAAATAGATTCAGGACCTTCTAATACGGCATCAATATCTAATTTTACCGCTTTATTCACAATTCCTTTCTTTAATTCTGAAGGAAGTTTAGCATGATAGATTTCTTTACCATGATAGTAGATATTAGTCCCACAACCACAGATATAACCATCTAATCCTAATTCTTTAATTACATCTTCTATAATACAAATAGTACGTCCTGTATTCACCATCAGGATATGTCCATTATCCTGAGCTAGTTTAATTGCTTTTTTTGTACTTTCAGGAACAGTAAAGTCTGTTTCTGTAGATAAAGTACCATCGATATCAAAAAATATAACTCTTCTACTCATAAAAATTCTCCTTGTTTTAAAAACTAAACCACAAAAAATTACATCTGTCAACTCCCTCTCAATTCTTGAAAATACCACATGATAGCGCATTGATTTACTATCAAGCGACATTGAATAGAAACATAATATGTGATAAGATTAAATAAGATTCAGAAAGGATTGAGAATATGTATAAGATTGTAAAAAAAGAAGTACTTAATGACGTTGTACAGCTAATGGAAGTACATGCGCCAATGGTTGCAAGAAAATGTGAACCAGGGCAGTTTATTATTTTACGTGTAGGAGAAGATGGAGAAAGAATCCCTCTTACAATTGCTGATTATGATAGAGAAAAGGAAACAATCACAATAATTTATCAGATTGTAGGTTACTCTACTAAACAGCTTGCTAAGTTAGAAGAAGGAGACTATATCACTGACTTCGTAGGTCCTCTTGGTGTCCCTACTCATCTTGAAAAGAAGGATCACGTGATCGGTGTAGCTGGTGGTGTGGGTAGTGCACCATTATTCCCACAGTTAAGAAAATTAGCAGAACTTGGTACTAAGGTTGATGTAATCATCGGTGGACGTGAAGAACAGTATGTATTATGGGCAGATCGTTTTAAAGAATTCTGTGATAATGTATATATCGCTACTAATGATGGTTCTGTAGGTGCAAAAGGTTTTGTTACTGATGTTTTAACTGATTTACTTGATAAGGGTGAAAAGTATGATGAAGTTATTGCAATTGGACCAGTTGTAATGATGAAGGCAGTTGTTGGAGTAACTAAGCCTAGAGATATTAAGACAATGGTTTCACTTAACCCAATCATGATTGATGGTACTGGTATGTGTGGATGCTGCCGTGTTACTGTTGATGGTAAAATCAAGTTTGCCTGTGTTGATGGACCAGACTTTGATGGTTTAAATGTTGACTTTGATGAATTAATGGCAAGACAGAGAATGTTCAAGGAAGAAGAACATCTTGTTGACAGCAATGCAGACCGTATGTGTAATTTAATGAAGGGGGTTAAATAATATGCCTAATATGTCAAATAAAAAGGTAGAAATGCCTTCTCAGGAACCTGAAATTCGTGCAACTAACTTTAAAGAAGTTGCTTTAGGATATACTAAAGAAATGGCTCAGGAAGAAGCAACTCGTTGCCTAAACTGTAAAAAGCCTCGCTGTGTAGAGGGATGTCCAGTAAATGTACCTATTCCTCAGTTTATTCAGGAAGTAGTGAATGGTGATTTTGAAAAAGCTTATGAAATCATCACTACAGAAAATGCTTTACCTGCTATCTGTGGTCGTGTATGTCCACAGGAAAACCAGTGTGAAGGTAAGTGTGTAAGAGGCTTTAAGGGTGAATCAGTTGCGATTGGTAGACTTGAAAGATTCGTTGCTGATTATCACAGAGATCATGGTAAACCAACTGAAGCTAAGATTGAAAAGAACGGCAAGAAAGTTGCCATTGTAGGTTCAGGACCTTCAGGTATTTCTTGTGCCGGTGAACTTGCTAAACGTGGTTATGATGTGACTGTATTTGAAGCATTACATAAAACAGGTGGTGTATTATCTTATGGTATCCCAGAATTCCGTTTACCAAAAGATTTAGTACAGGCTGAAATTGATGGTGTTGCAGACTTAGGTGTTAAGTTTGAAACAAACGTTGTAGTTGGTCGTTCTATCACAATTGATGAGTTACAGGAAAGTGGCTATGATGCTGTATTCGTAGGTGCTGGTGCTGGTTTACCTCGTTTCCAGGGTATTCCAGGTGAAAACCTTGATGGCGTTTATGCTGCAAACGAATTCTTAACTCGTGTTAACTTGATGAAGGGTTATGAATTCCCTAAACATCCTACTCCAGTAAAAGTAGCTGATACAGTATGTGTTGTAGGTGCTGGTAACGTAGCTATGGATGCTGCAAGAACTGCTAAGAGACTTGGTGCTAAGAACGTATATATCGTATATCGTCGTAGTGATGCTGAAATTCCTGCACGTGCTGAAGAAGTACATCATGCTAAGGAAGAAGGTATTATCTTCAAGCTATTAACTAATCCAGTGGCTGTTCATGGTGACAATGGTTCAGTTAAATCTCTTGAATGTGTAGAAATGGAATTAGGAGAACCAGATGCATCTGGTAGAAGAAGACCAATTGCAAAAGAAGGTACTAACTTCACTATTGATTGTGGAACAGTTGTTATCGCAATCGGTCAGTCTCCAAACCCATTAATCAGACAGACTACTCCTGGTCTTGATTGCCAGAAGTGGGGCGGTATCATTGTTGAAGAAGAAACTAACCATACATCTAAAGAAGGCGTATGGGCTGGTGGTGACGTTGTTACTGGTGCTGCTACTGTAATTCTTGCTATGGGTGCTGGTAAAAAAGCAGCTAAAGCTATTGATGAAAAATTAAGTGGTGAATAAATGTATTGTACACGATGTGGTAAAGAATTAGAGGCAGGTACAAAGTTCTGTCCTAATTGTGGAGAACCTGTCAGATTAGAAAATAGAACAGACTACACAACTATGGAAGACTATGCTTCTAGTAATGGTTATACAAGTCCTTATTATGAAGAAGATCGTGCCTCTGTTGGATTATGTATCATTTCATTCTTATTCCCTTTTATGGGTGTTATCTTCTTCTTTATGAAAAGAAGAATGACTCCTAAAAAGGCAAAGGCATGTCTCATTACAGGAATCGTTAGTTTTGTATTGAATTTTATTGCAACTTATGCATTATTATTAAAAACAGGAATCAGAATCTTTTGATTCCTGTTTTTTGTCTAATAAAAAAATTCTATTTTATGATAATAATAATTTACTGATTTTTTTTATTATGATAAAATACTCTGTTGTAAAGGAGGCAGTATAATGCATAAATTATTAGAACCCTATGCAGCGCTTGTCCCATTCTTAGGTGTTGCGTTAGGGGATAATGTTGAAGTAGCTTTACACGATCTCACATCTCCTGAACAGGAAGTTGTTGCTATTGCAAATGGTGAGATTTCTGGCAGAGAAGTTGGTGCTAAGCTTTCAAATTTGTCTGTTCATTATTTAGAAACAAAACAGTATGAAAAAAGTGACTATGTCATGAACTACAAAACAGCAGGACCTGATGGTAAACTGTTGAAATCTGCAACATACTGGATCAAGGAACCAGGAAATGTTTGCCCTGTTGGTATGCTTTGTATTAACGTTAACGTCACAGATTTTGAATATATTGAAACTGCGATGAGAAGAATTCTTGGCATTAAAGATAATACAAATGTAGAATTCAAATATGATAGCCCAATCGAAATCTTATCTTCTCCACTTGATGAGATGGTAGAAAAATACATCAATGAATGTATGCAGAATATGGGAGTTCCATCTTATGTTCATGCAGAAAGATTAAAAGTAGAAGAAAAGATCAGAGTTGTTAAATACTTACAGGACAAAGGAACATTTAAAGTAAAAGGTGCAATTGCCCTAGTTGCAGATAAGCTAGATGTTTCTGAACCAACAATTTATCGTTATTTAAAGAAAGCATAGGAGGAAAAACATGGATTTAGTTTACGTAAGTGGTCATAAGAATCCGGATACAGATTCAATTTGTGCGGCCATCAGTTATTCATATTTATTAAATGCGACTCATAAGTACGGACAGGCAGTACCAGTAAGACTTGGTGAAGTAAGCCGTGAAACTGAGTATGTATTAAAGAGATTTAATGCACATACACCACAGCTATTAAAGTCTGTTAAGCAGAAAGTAGAAGATCTTGATTACGATCAGGTAACTCTATTCTCTAAAGAATTAACTTTAAGAACTGCTTGGTCATTAATGTGCCAGATGAACTTAAAGAGCGCTCCAGTATTAGATGATCATTCTCATCTTTTAGGTTTATTATCTTCTACAAACATTATTGAAGGTTATATGGAAGACTGGGATAAAGATATCTTAAAGAATGCGCATACTCCAATTGAAAACGTCGTAGATACATTAGATGCTAAGATTGTTTATTTAAACCCTAAATTACGTACTATCAAGGGTAGTCTTCATATCACTGGTATGAACTCTCAGGAAGTTATTGATCATGTTAATGAACATGATGTTATCATTACTGGTGGTGACAGAACTGAAGGTATTCGTGAAATGTTGAAGAAGAAGGTTGATTTAATCATCCTTACTAACTCATTACACTTAGAAGAATCAGTTCTTGAAGAATGTAAGAATGCAGGGGTCAGTGTAGTGACTACTGCTTTCACTACATTCAAGACTTCACAGCAGATCATTCAGGCAGTACCTGTTGAATATGTTATGCAGAAGGGTGATTTAACATGCTTCTCTACAGATGATACTGTTGATTACTTAAAAGAAGTTATGAGTGAAACAAGATATCATTCATATCCTGTTATTGACTTAAATGATCAGGTAGTAGGTACTATCTCTCGTTTCCAGGTTATTACTGGTGATCATAAGAAGATGATCCTTGTTGACCATAACGAAAGAGGACAGGCTGTAGAAGGTATTGAAGAAGCTGAAATCCTAGAAGTCGTTGACCACCACAGAGTGGCTGATTTCCAAACTGTAGGTCCATTACAGTTCAGAGCTGAACCACTTGGCTGTACTTGTACAATCATTGCAAAGATGTATAAGGAACAGGGTGTAGAAATTCCTAAGAATGTAGCTGGTTTAATGTTAGCGGCTATCATCTCTGATACATTATTATTCAGATCTCCAACTTGTACAAAGATTGATAAGGAAATTGCCTTAGAATTAGCTTCAATCGCTGGTGTAGATGCTGAAGAATTCGGCCTTGCCATGTTTAAGGCTGGTACTTCATTAGTTGGTAAGACTATTGAAGAAATCTATAACCAGGATTACAAGGCATTCAACATTGGTGATGCAAAAGTAGGTATCGCTCAGGTTAACACTATGGATATCGATGGCTTTGCACCACTTAAGGCTGAAATGCTTGAATATATGGAAAATCTATGTGTTGAAAATGGATTCGATACAGCAGTTCTATTATTAACTGATGTCATCAATGCAACAAGTGAAGTATTTGTTGCAGGCAGCCATCCTGAATATGTAGAAAATGCCTTCAATGTACAGTTAGTTGAACATGAAGCAAACTTACCAGGTGTTATCTCTCGTAAGAAGCAGGTTGTTCCAGCTATCACACGTGCAATCAACGCTTAATAAATTTAGCTATTTGTTGAGAACTCAACGAATAGCTTTTTTTGCGTATCAAATACAACATATTAATGCAGAAGGTAATGTGGTAATTGTTGAAAAATTAGAACAACGCTAATAAATTATTATTGATATCTTGTATAAAATAGTTGACTATAATAAAATTTCAGTATTTTGTCGAAAAACACGCCATTCTTTTATCGTTTTTTATATTTTGTACATATAAAAATATGGTATTTATGTGAAAAATTTGGTATACTTATTGAGGCATAAAAAGATTGTTTTTATTTTTAAACAAAAATATTTAAGGAGGAGAGTATGGAAAACTCAAAAATGAAATGGTATACCCTGGCTTTCATGGCATTTTCTACTGTTTGGGGATTTGGTAACGTACTAAATGGTTTCGTTTACTTCAACGGTATCCAGGTTATATTCAGCTGGATTTTAATGTTCGCTTTATACTTCGTACCATATGCCCTTATGGTTGGTGAACTTGGTTCAGCATTTAAAAATGCCGGTGGGGGTGTCAGCTCATGGATCAAGGAAACAATGGGTCCTAAACTTGCATACTATGCAGGGTTCACTTATTGGGCTTGTCACATCACTTATATCGCAAGTAAAGGTACTGGTGGATTAAAGGCTCTTAGCTGGGTAATCTTCAGAAACCATACAGTTTATGATACCTTACCAACTATCTATGTTCAGTTGGCTACACTTGCTGTATTCTTATTATTCTGCTATGTCGCAAGCCGTGGATTAAACCCACTAAAGAAACTTGCTACATTAGCAGGAACTTCAATGTTTGTTATGTCAATCCTTTATATCTTAATGATGTTCGCAGCACCAGCTATCAACCCTAATGGTGGCTATGTACATATGGACTTTAGTTTTAAAAACATCGTGCCACAGTTCAATGTACAGTACTTCACATCATTATCTATTTTGGTATTCGCAGTTGGTGGATGTGAAAAGATTTCACCATATGTAAACAAGGTAGAAAACCCTGAAAAGGGATTCCCTAAAGGTATGATTGCACTTGCTATCATGGTTTGTGTATGTGCTATCTTAGGTACATTCGCAATGGGTATGATGTTCGATCCTAAGATGATCAATGCATCTGAAGAAGCATTCAAAAGCTATGTTGCTAACGGTGCTTATTGGTCATTCCAGAAATTAGGTCAATACTATCACATGGGTGATACATTACTCGTTATCTATGCATTATGTAACATGGTTGGTCAGTTCTCTACTTTAGTATTAAGTATTGATGCTCCACTTAGAATGTTGTTAGACAACGAAGAAATTAGAGAATATATTCCATCTGCTTTATTCAAGAAGAATAAGTATGGTGCATATATTAACGGTATTAAGTTAGTTGTTGTACTTTCTGGTTCAATCATCTTAATCCAGTCATTCGTTCCTGGTGCAGCTGCTGTATTAACACAGTTAAATAAGCTTAACTCAGTATGTATGCCAATGCGTTACTTATGGGTATTTGCTGCTTATGTTGCTTTACGTCAGGCTATGGACAAGTTCCCAGCAGATTATCGTTTCGTTAAGAATCAGGCTGTTGCTAAGTTCTTCGGTATCTGGTGCTTCATCGTAACTGGTGCTTGCTGTGTACTTGGTATGTATGACAAAGATCCATTCACATTCGCATTAAACGTAATTGCCCCTGTAGTTCTTTGTGCTTTAGGATTAATCATGCCTAAACTTGCAGAAAAAGAACGCCGTGAAGGAAAAAGATAAATGATATAAAATATCCTTTTGGCAGGGCCAGAAGGATATTTTTATATAAATTAAGGAGATAATAAAAATGTTTAAGGAAACTTCAAAAGAATTATTAGATTTCTTATCAAAAAGTCCTACTGCTTTCCATGCAGTAGAAAACTATCGTCAGATCTTAAATGCTGATGGATTTAAAGAATTATTAGAAAGTGAACATTGGGATATCGTACCAGGTGGTAAGTATTATGTAACAAGAAATAATACAAGTATCTTAGCTTTCAAAGTAGGTACAAAGTTAGACAACTACAGCTTCAACATTGTGACTTCACATACAGATTCACCAACTTTCAAGGTTAAAGAAAATGCTGAAATCGAAGTGAAGAATAAGTATACTCAGTTAAATACTGAAGGATACGGAGGAATGTTATGTGCTACTTGGTTAGATCGTCCTCTATCAATTGCTGGTCGTGTATTAGTATCTGAAGGTAACAGCATCGTTACTAAGTTATTAAACATTGATCGTGATTTATTAATGATCCCTAACGTAGCTATTCATATGAACCGTGCTGCTAATGATGGATTCAAGTATAACTTACAGGTAGATATGCTTCCATTATTAAGTGCTGGTGATGATCGTCAGAAAGACTTCAAACAGATTATTGCGGATGAATTAGGTGTAAAGAAAGAAGACATCTTAGGACATGACTTATATCTTTATAACCGTATGGCTCCATCTATCTGGGGTGCTAATGAAGAATTCATTTCTGCAGGTCACTTAGATGACTTACAGTGTGGTTTCGCTTCATTAAAGGCATTACTTGCTGGTTATAACGATGAATCTATCGATATCATGGCTTGCTTCGATAACGAAGAAGTAGGTTCAGGAACTAAGCAGGGTGCTGATTCTACATTATTGAGAGATACATTAATTCGTATCAACAATGCTTTAGGTAAGACTGAAGAAGATTACCATCGTGCACTTGCATCAAGCTTCATGCTTTCTGCAGATAATGCACATGCTGTACATCCAAATCATCCAGAACATACTGATGTAACTAACTGCACTTATATGAACGAAGGCGTTGTTGTTAAGTCACATGCTGGTCAGAAATATACAAGTGATGGCGTATCAATGGCAGTTGTAAAGTCTCTTGCATCTGGCGCAGATGTACCTCTACAGTATTTCGCTAACCGTTCAGATAAGGCTGGAGGAAGTACTTTAGGTAATATCGCTATGGCTCAGGCTTCTATGAATGCTGTAGATATCGGTTTACCTCAGCTTGCAATGCATTCATCATATGAAACTGCTGGTATCAAGGATACTTACTATGCAATCTCATTAATGAAGGCATTATTTGATTCACATATTCAGGAAACATCTACTCATAGCTTAGAAATTAGAAGCTAATGAAGTTTCAACAAGATAGAGAAAAGCTCATGGTTTCTATGATGGTAGGAACCATGACTTCCTATATCGCTCTTATGTTTGTAAAAGAGCTGATCAATCAGAAGTATTTAATCAATTTCTATATCGATAGTTTAGTGGCTGTTGTTGCGCTTGTTCTGGCATTCCTGCAGATCAAGATGCAGTATAAGATATATAAAGAGAGAAAAATTTCTTCTAAAGCACTCAATATTACATTATTAAGCATTCTTTTCGCATTGATATTAAACGTTTTATTCCCTAAAGGAATTGATTTCTCATTCCTAGTATTAGTCATTGGAATGATTGCTTCAAATCGTTTGTGCAGTAAAGAATGGCCAAAGTGAACTACTCCGACTTAATATTTTATTAAGTCGGGGTTTTTTAGATGCTTACGCATCCGTTTAAGAAGATTGATATTTAAGTCTCCACCTATTGCTAG